>ENA-ORTG01000099-ORTG01000099.1-human-gut-metagenome-genome-assembly--contig:-NODE-99-length-85656-cov-25.637913_pt1 | contig 85656 bp, 74 predicted proteins | sample MGYA00241906_ERZ509176 | MGnify/ENA primary metagenome ERZ509176 (study PRJEB26280, sample SAMEA2338811) | human gut metagenome | biome: human gut; feature: human-associated habitat; material: faeces...
TGCGGTCATGCCATGCAGCGGGACAATAAGAAGAACGGCTCCTACCGCTGCGTCACGAAACGGCTGAATACCGGCTTTGACTGCTCGGAGGAAAGAGTCCCGGAGGCCGATATTCTGGAAGCCGTGGTTGATGCCATACAGGTCTACGCTCAATACGCCGTCAGCATAGACCGGCTTCTGCAAACAAGACAGGAGCAGCGGCTGCTCGACCGCAAACAGGCGCAACGTCGGTTACAAACGCTCCAAAGCCGGAAAGCCCGGCTTGACGAGCGACTGCAAGACCTCTATGAGCGGCTGGTGGAGGGCGAAATCTCCCGCGAGAGCTTCGCCGCGCAGAAGAAAGCTCTGACGGCGCAGGCAGAGGAAATCTCCCGCACGGTCTTGGAGCTGGAGCGCAAAATAAGCGGCAGCGACGATAAGGGTAATGCTGTGATCGAGCAATTCAAGAGCTATGCCGGGATTACGGCGCTGACCAGGGAAATCTCAATCGAGCTGCTGCAATCCGTCACCATCTACCCGGACGGGCGCATGGATATCCGGCTGAACCTTGCCGATGAGATTGAAACTCTGCTGGAAACCTTGCGCCGGGAATCCTGTACGGCGTGAGTTTATTAGTCCTTTCTGTACAGCAGCCGAAGACGGTTATACCGGCACGAATTTCAACCGTCCATCTTTTCAGAAAATGATTGAGGATGTCGAAATGGGCTATGTGACAGAGGTCATCGTCAAGGATATGTCCCGGCTTGGCAGAGATTATCTCGGTGTTTGATACTACACAGACACCTTCTTCCCGGAACACAATATCCGTTTCATTGCGGTGAATGACTGCGTAGACAGCGATGACGGCGAAAATGAGCTTGCCCCATTTCGAAATGTGATGAACGAGATGTACGCCCGGGACATCAGCCGCAAGGTGCGGTCTGCCCATCGTATCCGGGGCAATTCCGGCGAACCGCTGGGCCAGCCGCCCTACGGCTACAGGAAAGACCCGCTGAACAAAAAGCACTGGATCATTGACCCGGAGGCCACTCAGGTGGTGCGGGACATTTTTCGTATGTGTCTGGAGGGTAAGGGCAACGACACCATTGCCCGCATTTTACAGGAAAATGGGATTCTCAACTGCACGGCGTACTGGCACGAAAAAGGCATCGGCAGGGGCGGCAAAAAGACGCAGCCAAACCCTTACCGATGGAAAAACAGCACCATTCGTAAAATCCTGACCCAGCAGGAATACTGCGGCGATGTGATCAATTTCAATACCTACTCTAAATCCTTCAAGGATAAGACCCGCATCGATAACCCGGAAGAAAACTGGGTCATCTTCAAGGATGTTCACGAGCCGATTGTCGACCAGGACACCTTTGAGCAGGTACAAAAGAAGATCATCAAGCGGACAAAGCGCCGTGCGCCGAAATCGGAGAATGGCGAAAAGAGCATCTTTTCTGATCTGCTGTACTGCGCCGACTGCGGTCACAAGCTGTGGTATCACGTCAACACCATCAATAAGAATATATGCTTTTTCTCCTGCTCCAACTATGTAAAAGACTACCGTGGCAGTTGCCCGACCCGGCACAATGTGCGGGCGGACGCTATCGAGCAGGTGGTAAAGCTGGAGCTACAACGAATGGCGCAATTTCTGCGGGACGACGAGCCAATGTTCGCCGACCTTCTGGAATGCAAGTCCAACCGGGAAATCGCAGAGGAAAAGAAGCACCTTGAGGGAGAGCTGCAAAAGGCACGGATGCGAACAGAAACCGTGTCCCGACTCTACAAAAAGGCCTTTGAAAAGAATGCGGAAGGGCTTCTTTCCGACGAGGGCTTCCTGCAAATTACCCACGAATACGATGTAGAGCAGCTTGCCTTGAAAGCGAAGATCCCACAGCTCCGGGAGCAAATTGCGGAGGCAGAACGGCAAGCGGCCAATAAGGACAAGTTTATCGCTGCCATCCGAAAGTTTATGCAGATGGACGAGCTGACCGCACCGCTGCTGCGGGAGCTTATTGACCATATCGAGGTGTACGAAACGCAGGGCGTCGGAAAAAGTAGAACACAGCGCATCACAATTCACTACCGCTTTGTTGGGTACATCGACATCCCGGCAGTGCCTCTGACAAGCCATTATATCTCCGAAACAAGGCAGGGCGTGGCCGTGGAATATATCCCCGCATAACGAAGGAGAGCAGGCGAAATGCCTGCTCTCCAAAAGAAACATAAAAAATCGAGCGTTCATAACATCAAATCCGTTATGAACACTCGATATGGTGCGGGAAACAGGACTTGAACCTGCATGAAGTTGCCCCCATACGGACCTGAACCGTACGCGTCTGCCAATTCCGCCATTCCCGCAAAATAAAAAAAATGGTGGACGGGGATGGATTCGAACCATCGTAGTCTGTGACAACGGATTTACAGTCCGCTCCCTTTGGCCGCTCGGGAACCCGTCCATATAAGTTGCAAATTGGTGGAGCTGGTGATGGGACTCGAACCCGCAACCTGCTGATTACAAATCAGCTGCTCTGCCAATTGAGCTACACCAGCATTAGGATGTATCGGCAACGCATTTTTACTGAAAAAAATGGCGATCCGAAGGGGGCTCGAACCCCTGACCTCCAGCGTGACAGGCTGGCATTCTAACCAACTGAACTACCGGACCGCGGTGTATGCCTTGGTGGGCCTTCAGGGACTCGAACCCCGGACCAATCGGTTATGAGCCGACCGCTCTAACCAACTGAGCTAAAGGCCCTCTCAAAAAGAGTGGTGACCCCTAGGAGACTCGAACTCCTGTTACCGCCGTGAAAGGGCGGTGTCTTAGACCGCTTGACCAAGGGGCCACAAAAAAACTGGTCGGGGTGAAGGGATTTGAACCCTTGGCCCCATGCTCCCAAAGCACGTACGCTACCGAACTGCGCCACACCCCGTTGAGCTCACTTTTTGCAACGGTGTGTATTATACAGCTATGCGCCTCGTTTGTCAACACTTTTTTTCAATTTTTTTGATATATTTTTTAGTATTCAGTTTCGGTTTCTTATTTTTAGTTATTTTATTTAGCATTTCGATTGTCGTTTTTATGCATAATTTGTTAAAAAACAGGGCTGTTCAATGCCGAAATGCATCAAACAACCCGTTATCAGTGTTAAATATATTCAATATAATCCGTTTATTCGATGAAATCAAACTCCCATTCACCCATGCGCACAATGCTTTCGTTGCCCGCTCCGGCCTCGCGGAGAGCATCAATTATGCCTTCAGCCTTCAACATACGCTGGAAACGCCGCATAGATTCCTCGTCATCGGCATCCGTCGTGTCCAAAATATATTCAACGGTTCCACCCGTTACGGTGTAGACCTCACCTTCCCTGCTGATTGCAAAGCCGCGTTCGTACTGCGGGGTTTCAATTATATCATCCTCAGCAAACTCTCTTGTTGCAGGCAGCTCCTTAAGCATTTCAACAATTGCATCAAGCAAAGGCTCAAACCCCTTGCCGGTTGCAGCCGAAACGGGGAAAATACGCGGCAGCTCGTCCTGTCCGCCGTTACCCTGCGCTTTCTCCTCCTCAATATGCATTGCAAGCTCTTCCCGGAAAATCTCAAGATTGTCCTCCGAACCGGTTATATCCATTTTATTTGCAACAATAAGCTCCGGCAGTTCCGCAAGCTTGTCACTGTAGCGCATCAGCTCACTGCGAATCTGGCAATAATCCTCAAACGGATCACGCCCTTCCGAACCGGAAATATCGAGCACATGCACGAGCATCCGTGTGCGCTCTATGTGACGCAGAAAATCATGCCCCAGTCCTGCGCCATCCGCTGCGCCTTCGATAAGACCGGGAATATCAGCAACAACAAATGATGTGTCATAACGCTTTACAACGCCGAGATTCGGTGTCAGCGTCGTGAAGTGATAATTCGCAATTTTCGGCTTTGCGCTTGTGACAACAGAAAGAATGGTGGATTTGCCGACATTCGGAAGGCCGATAAGACCTACATCCGCAACCGTCATCAGCTCCAATTCAACCTCATATTCCTTTGTCTTTTGTCCGCCTTGGGCAAAACGCGGAGCCTGCTTTGTCGGCGTTGCAAATTTGGCATTTCCCCTGCCTCCCCTGCCGCCGCGCAGAACAGTACGTTCCCTGCCCGGGCTGTTCATATCCGCAATAATCTTGCCTGACTCGACATCGCGCACACGCGTTCCGACAGGAACCTTGATTACAAGGTTCTCACCGCTTTTGCCGTACTGCATGTTTCCTCTGCCGTTTTCGCCGTTCTGTGCGCGGAAGAATCGTGCAAACTTGAAATCGAGCAGTGTGTTCATGTTTTCATCGGCAAGGAAAACAACATTGCCCCCCCTGCCGCCGTCTCCGCCGTCCGGTCCGCCGTGACTGACGTATTTCTCTCTGTGGAAGCTTGCGCATCCGTCGCCGCCGTTGCCTGCTTTTATAATTATCCTCGCCTTATCAACAAATTGCATTTTATCTGTTCTCCTTGTGGTATTTACATAGTTCCTTCAGTGTGCATATATCGCATTTCGGTTTTTGCGCAGAGCAAACGCGTCTGCCGTGAAATATCAGCCAATGGTGTGCAATTGACCATTTCTCCTCCGGTATGCATTGCATGAGCTGTTTTTCGGTCGCTTCAACGTTTGCCGCACAGGCAAGTCCCAAACGGTTGCTGACTCGAAACACATGCGTGTCAACAGCAATCGCCGGAACATTAAACGCATTTGAAAGCACGACACTTGCTGTTTTTCGTCCCACACCCGCAAGCGACTGCAACGCCTCCCTGTCATTCGGCACAACACCGTGATACTTTTCGGTCAAATCGCGGCTGACCGACAGTATGTGTTTTGCTTTTGTGTTAAAAAACCCGCAAGGCTTAATGTATTTTTTCAGTGTTTCTTCATCGGCTGCCGCCATGGACTCCGCATCGGGATAAGCCTTAAAAAGCTGAGCAGTACACTTATTTACCTGCTTGTCCGTACATTGCGCGGAAAGAATGGTTGCAATCAACAACTCAAACGGGTTGCTGAAATTCAATTCGGGCTTTGCATCCGGATGTGCTGCGGCAAGCCCTTCAAGAATTGCCTGCACCTGCTGCGGACTGCACCGAACCGCACATTCGTTTTCATTTCTTTTTTCTTGTTTCATGTTTACACCATTGCACCGATTTTGTTTTGCCGAAAAAACTCCCGTAAAAGAGCTTACCGGTTTCGGCCGCACCGACACACGCATAATTTAGCACATTCGGGCGCATTTGTCTATCGCCCGCCCATCATATTCATTATCCGGGAAATATCGCCTTTTCCGCTCTTCATAATATTCTGCATTCCCATAAGCATTTGAATAAGCTGCATCTGTTGTCCTCCTGCTGCGCCGAACGGATTCATGCCGCCGAACGGATTCATACCGTTCATTGCCGCACCCGAATTCATGCTTCCCATGTTTCCGTTCACCGCACCGCCTGCGCTGCCGAACGGGTTCATAAATCCGTTCATGCCGCCGGCATTCACATTCCCCGATGCACTTTCCCCGCGGTTCATCCTTGAAGCTTGCCTTGATGTCTGTTCGTTTCGAAGCAAAACAATCGAATCATAGTCCAATCCGAACCCTGTACATACGCCTTTCAGCTCATTCGGTGCAACAAAGGGAACCATTGCGGCAAGGAAGGCTCGAAGCTGCTCAATGCCCTGCTCCTCCCGAATTCGTCTTGCGATTCGCAGGAACGGCGAAGCTTCACCTCCCTGCGGACGTTTTGCTGCGTTCCCGTTCGGAACGAATTGTCTCTGTCTTGTCGGCACACGCTGCATGAATAAAACCTCGCTTCCCGGTGTTTTCTGCAATTAATCGGAATAAAACCGCCGAACACATCCTTCGGAATACATTCTATTCACAAACCTGTCTGCATGTGCATATTATTTATTGAGAGCAAGCGGTGCGGTGCGTTTCAGTGCGTATCAAGCATGCTGATGCGCTTCATGCCGTCTTTCTCAACATCACAAGTTGCAACGGAGGTGTCGCAATGGCAAAAAGTCTGAAAAAATCAGCAAAAAGAGCAGCCGACGACAGGCAGCAGGATCCGTTCGCTGCCAACATTGACCCGCGCACTGAAGCGGATATCGGCAGACTGGTGGACAAATACAAGAACCGCAGCGAAAGTTCGCTCATGGATGAGCTGCTACGCGTCACAGAGCAGCAGAAGCAGGACGGAACTCTCGATTCGGCAGGGATACAGGCTGCCGCAAACAGCATTTTGCCGATGCTGAACGCCGAACAGGCAAAGAAGCTGAATGCGATCCTCAGCAAAATCACATAAAAACGCTTTGTTCTTTCCGAACACCAGAATTCGCTGAACAATTCGGGTTTATGCAGGAAAAAGCTTCAGCTAAATCCTATCGCAAAACTCAAATCGGATTTTTCTCGGCATTGTTTTTCGCGGAGCTGTCTGTTTTTTTCAGTTCCGCAACCGTATTATCCATAAGAACCATAACCATGGGCTGCCCCCTGCCCGCACGCGGTTCAATTCGAACTTCCTCCGTGTTGAACACGGTTTGCGTTCCGTCTTTTTGAACTGCTGCAAGGTCAAGCGGATCGGTAACATGCATTACGGCGGCAATACGCGTTCCGTTTGAGCCGTTTTTCTTAAAGCCGAAGCATTGCAGTCCCTTGCCGTTCCTGCCCTGAATTTCGTGATCGAATATGAAACTGCGCTTCATGTAACCTCGGTCGGTAGCAACAAGCAGCTCACCTTCTTCCGGAACATGCCCTGCAAAGATAACACCGTCTCCGTCATCAAGCTTTATGCATTTCACACCTGCACTTGCGCGGCCTGTGACGGGAACCGTGTCGGAAGCAAAACGAATGCTCATCCCTCCCTCCGTCACAAGCAGGATGCTGCTGTCGGCCGTTGTTTCGCGCATGTATTCGACACGCACCAACCCGTCGCCCTCCTTCAGGTTGACGGCGGCAATGCGTTTCATCTTTGTTATGTATTCAAAAGCCTCGGTGCATTTGACCAGTCCGCCACGGGTATAGAAGAACACCTTGCCGACAGAAAAATCCTCATCGCATATCGCGAGAAGCTTTTCGTCCTGCTCAAGTTCGAAAACTGCGGAAAGGTTTGTCGGCTTTGCCTGCGGCTTGGTTTCGGGAATATCTTCAACGCGCAGCGTTAAGCATGCACCATGCGACGTGAACAGGCGCAAAACGCCGTCCGTTGAAGTATCAAAAGTTCGTATCGGCTGCTCCTTTGCGATAAAATCCGCCGCTGCAAGTTTCGGAGGCAGCCTGCGCAGTTTGTTATCGGGAAGGAACATCACAAAAGCGGGTTCCGCAGCCGCTTTTTCTTCGGTTTCGTCGTCATTCGGCTGAACTGCATCTATAAGCTGAGTGCGTCTCGGGGAAGCCAGCAGCTCCCGAACTTCCGTCAGTTCGTCAATGATGAGTTTATCCAACTTTGATTTTGACTCAAGTATACCCTTCAGCCGCTTTATTTCCTTGCTGAGCCTGTCGAATTCGCGTTCAATCTCAAGCTGCTCAAGGTTGGTGAGCCTTTGCAGACGCAAATCGAGTATCGCATCCGCTTGGACCGCCGTTAAATCAAACCGCTCCATCAAGCCCTGCTTGGCAGCTTTCGGAGATTTCGACGCACGAATCAGCGCAATTACTTCATCAATATTCAAAAGCGCAATGATAAGCCCCTGCAAGACATGGGCGCGGCGTTCGGCGGCGTCAAGTTCGTATCTGCTGCGGCGTGTTACAACGTTCTCGCGGTGTTTAATGTAATAATCCAACACATCCGAAAGCCCGAGAAGTTTGGGCTTTCCGTCCGCAATGGCAACCATAATAACGCTTACGGTTTTTTGCAGATCGGAGTATTTAAACAGAGCATTCAACACTTTCTGCGGATCGAAATCCTTTTTGACTTCTATAACGGCGCGAACGCCTGTTCTGTCGGACTCGTCCCTTATATCGCTGATGCCGGCGAATACCGATTTGCTTTTTTGCTGAACGAGCGCAAGCACCTTCTCAAGCGCGGCAGCCTTATTGACCTGATACGGAAACTCCGTTATTACTATATTGGTTTTTCCGTTTTTGAGCGGTTCAAAATGTGTTTTTGCGCGATTGATGAGCTTTCCCCTGCCCGTTTCATATGCCGTGCGAATTTCCGCTGTGTTCAAAAGATATCCTCCGACGGGAAAATCCGGACAGGGCAATATCTTCATAAGGTCATCAAGGCTGATTTCTGGGTTTTTAATTTTCGCGATCACGGCATCTATCGCTTCCGTCGGGTTGTGCGGCGGAACGGAAGTCGTCAATCCGACCGCAATGCCGTTTGAACCGTTAACAAGCAGGTTCGGGAAACAGCCGGGGAGCAAATCCGGTTCTTTGAGTGTGTCGTCAAAGTTCAGGCTGAATTTGACCGTGTCCTTTTCAAGGTCACGAAGCATCCGCATCGCAGCTTCCGTCATTCTCGCCTCGGTGTAACGCATTGCAGCAGCGGGATCGCCGTCCATGCTGCCGAAATTTCCGTGCCCGTCAACAAGAGGTATGCGCATGTTAAAATCCTGCGCCATGCGAACCATCGCGTCGTAAACGGAACTGTCGCCGTGCGGATGATATTTGCCGAGGCAGTCGCCGACGATACGCGCCGATTTTCTGTGCGGCTTATCGGGGGAAAGCCCCAGTTCCATCATTGTGTAAAGAATTCTGCGCTGAACGGGTTTCAATCCGTCCTCAACCCGCGGCAGAGCACGTTCAAGAATTACATGTTCCGCATAAGGCATCATTGAAGAACGCATCACATCGTCCATGCTTTGGACAATTATCGGATTTTTCGGGGTTATATTTTCATTTTGATTCTTTTTTGCCATTACCTGTTATTTCGTTCCTTTATTGCATCGTAAAAACGCACACAGCAAACGCAGGGTGTGTGCAGCCGCCGGTCAAACCCGCCGCAAATATGCTTAATTCTGCCCGCGAAGGGTTTTTATCATTGCAGCAGGGTCGGAAGCAGAATAAACGGCATTGCCTGCGACAAGCACGGTTGCTCCGAATTCGCGGCAGATTTTTGCGGTTTCGGGGTTCACGCCTCCGTCAACTTCAATTTCAACATCCGTAAGGCCGCGCTCATCCAGCATTCTGCGTATGGTTTTTATCTTTTCCGCCGCAGTGCGGATAAATTTCTGCCCGCCGAACCCGGGGTTGACTGTCATAACAAGCACAAGGTCGCAGCTTTCAAGAAGATATTCCGCCATGCAGGGCGGTGTTGCAGGATTAAGTGCAATTCCTGCTTTCATACCGAGCGAACGAATGAGCTGAAGGGTCCTGTGCGCATGTTTATCCGCTTCAACATGTATCGTTACAATATCCGCACCCGCCTCTTTGAACGGCTGAACCCATTTTGAAGGATTCTCCACCATTAAATGAGCATCAAAAACAAGCTCCGTATGCGGGCGCAATGCTTTTGTCATCGGTGCGCCGAAAGTGATATTCGGCACAAACGCACCGTCCATAACATCAAGATGAACATAATCCGCCCCCCAATCGGCAAGCACATCCACCGCGCTGCCGAGTGACGCATAATCCGCCGAAAGTATTGAAGGTGCAATTTTAATCATTTTTCCTGTTCCCCTTTTATTTGTCTTAAGCAGTGTTATATTTTAAAATCTGTTGCGTTTATTTTCTTCCGCCTCTTTAACAAGGTGGACATACCGTTCGTATCTCCCCCGGCTTATGACGTTTTCGCCGCCTTTTTTGACGGCGCAGCCGGGTTCGGAAACATGGATGCAGCCGTTAAACCTGCATTCCCCGCGCACGGCGCGGAACTCCGGATAGCAATTTTTTATTTCCCGCGGTTCAATTTCGATATTGTCCAGCAAGCTGAACCCCGGAGTGTCCAAAACCGCACCGCTGTTCCCCACAGGGATAAGTTCCGTATGCCGCGTCGTATGCCTTCCGCGCTCCGTCTTTTCCGAAAGCGAACCCACTTTGAGTGCGATGCCCGGCAGCAGCGCATTCAGAAGGGAAGATTTCCCGACGGCGGATTGCCCCGCAAGGCAGACAGCAGCATCTTCAAGCTCCGCTTTAAGCTCGGCAATACCCCACCCGCCCGCAGCTGACACTCTGTGAATTCGGTAGCCCGTTCGTTCGTATTCGGCCGCAATGCGCTCCGCCGAACCTTCGGCATCCTCATCGCATTTATTGATGACTATAACAGGGTCTATTTTAAGTTTTTCACAGCAGACAAGGAGCTTGTCCGCCAAAAGCAGATCCGGTTCCGGACGGCTTGCCGCAACAACTATGAGCAATCTGTCAATATTTGCGGCTGCGGGGCGAATAAGCTCGTTTTTTCTCGGAAGCAGGTTCATAAGATATCCGTTGCTTCCTTCGGCGGTGTGGGCCGCATCGCAGAAAGACTCCGAAGCCGTGCGTTCTCTTTTTTCGCGTTCTTCATCATATGAAAACTCGACAATGTCTCCGACAAGAGGCGTTTTTGCCTGTTTGCGAAAAAGTCCGCGCGCCTTGCAGACGCAGGTTGAGCCGTCATCGGCAAGCACGGTGTAAAACCCGCCTATGCCCTTAATGATTCTTCCCTGTTTGGTTACTTTCATACTTTTTGCTCCTGTGCAGTGCATGTTCGAATCGGGTCGCCCTCCGCATCGGCAGAGTGTGCGCTTTCGTTCCGAATTGCACCGCCTGCGTCTTATTCAAACCTGACGGGCATACGTTTGATTTCCGTTCCGTTCATATAGATTATGCAGTCAAACAGGCCTTCCGCAATAAAACCCGCATCAAAGCTCAGGCTGTGCAGTCCGGCACCGAGAATCTGCTCGTAAACTACGAATCTGCTTCCGCCGTTTTCGGAAGGTCCGATGTTTGAAATCAGAACCACCGTAAACGTCGAATCGGCTGCATCGGCGAGAACATCCGTTGACATATGAGCAAATGTTGACTTTTTTATTTGCTCTCCGAGATAAACATCAACATGAACCGACCCGGGTAAAACGGGGATCCCCGCATTCGGGTTCTGTGCCGCAGCCAACACGTTTGACGATTGAACCGCAACGGTGTTTATGTTTGAATTGCGGTAATCCTCCGCAAACCTGAAACAGTAATCGCTTATGCCGTATGCAGTGAGTACCGCTGCTATTTCCTCAAGGCTGTCGTAATCGGACAATTCCGGCATCGGCAGCATTGTTTCCCCCGAAACGCCGCTTATCCGAACATCAATTGTTTCCTCGCCGGGCAAAATTTCGCTTCCGTTCGGCACCGATTGCCAGATTATTGTTCCGGGTTCGGCATCATTGGGCTCGTATTCCACGGATTCAATATACATTCCTATCTCACTCAATAACAGTGACGCTTCATCAAGCTTTTTTCCGGTTAAATCGGGCATTGGTACGGTTTCCTGCGGAGGTCCGCTGCTCAGCCAAACATCAACATAACCGTTTTTGTCGTGCGCCGCACCGCTTACGGGCGATTGACGGCAAACGGTTCCCTCCGGATAGTCCGCACTTGCTTCCGTTCCCGCAACCCGAATTCTGAATTCCCTGTTTTCAAGCACTCTCTCCGCCTCTGCACTTGTTTCACCTAGCACGTACGGCACACGGGACAGCTTATCGTTGCCCGCACCGCCGTACATGTAAACATACCACAACACGAACATTCCGACTATGAATGCAACCATCAGCGATACGGGAAGCACAACATGCCAAAGCTTTGCCCGCCTCCCATGTTTTTCGGTCTTTTGCGCATTGCGGTTCGCATTCCGAACCGCGTTCTTCAGCAGAATATGCTTTTTGGGCTGAGCCATTGCGCGTTCCAAATCCTGCCGCATCTCTGCTGCCGAGCTGTATCGCTCCTCTCTTTTTTTTGCCGTTGCTTTAAGCACAACATCGCTTACAGCCGGAGGTATTGCCGAATCAAATTCTGTCGGTGCGGGAACGGTATCGTTTATATGCCGCAGTGCAACCTGCACGGGATTTTCCCCTTCGTAAGGCGGTTTCCCCACAAGCATTTCAAAAAGCATTATTCCCACGGAATATATATCGCTTTCCGTTCCGACTTCCTCGCCCTTCGCCTGTTCCGGGGAAATATAATGGACCGAACCCACAACGTTTTTCCCGTCGAACGTTTTTGTTGTTGCATCGGCATCTTTGGCAATGCCGAAATCTGTGAGTTTTATCTCTCCCGTTGTTGAAATCAGTACGTTCTGCGGCTTTACATCGCGATGAATATATCCGGCGTTATGTGCGCACTCAAGTGCGTCAAGAATCTTTTCTGCAATTCCGACGGCAGTTTTCACATCAAGCTTTTTCTTTGCGGAAAGATACTCTTTCAGGGTGCATCCTTTCACAAACTCCATAACGATAAAGCTTCTCGAATCGTATGTTCCGTAATCGTAAGCGCGCACGATATTGGCGTTTTTCAGCGACAGCACCGCCTGCGCTTCGCGTTCGAATCTGCGCACATATTTCGGATCCATGCAATAGTCTTTTTTAATAACTTTCAATGCAACGGTTCTGTCGGTCTTTAAGTCATGGGCTTTATACACATCCGCCATGCCGCCGCTGCCCGCTTCGCATTCAATGCGATATCTTCCGTTTATCAGTTCACCTATCATGCGCCAATCCCCCCGGCATTTTTAACAAGCACAACGGTCACATTATCCGATGAACCCGCTGCAAGTGCAGCGTCCGTCAGTCTGTCGCACGCCGTCAACAGATTGCTTTCGCTGCTCAGTATCTCCTCCGCCAAGCTGATATTCATGCTTCCGTGCAGACCGTCGCTGCAAAGCATGATTATGTCCCCGTCTTTCCATTCAACAATCCCCGTATCGGCCTTTATAAACGGACTTGTTCCGACTGCACGCATAAGGATGTTTCTCTGCGGGTGCGTCTCCGCCTGTTCCCGAGTTATGACTCCGGAACGCACAAGTTCTTCAACGAACGAATGATCCCGAGTGATAAGCTTCAAACTTTCGCCGTTAAAAAGATAAAGTCGGCTGTCGCCCACGTTTGCAAATGTGAACCTTTGCGGGCGAACATATGCCATAACGACCGTTGTTCCCATTCCCGCGCAGCTTTCATCCTGCTGCGCTGCATCAAAAATCTGTTTATTGGCATATGAAATTGCATGCTGCAAAAGCATTCTTGTGTTTGTTATTGTGCTTGTTTCGACGTATTTCACAATCGACTCAACCGCAATGCAGCTCGCGATATTTCCCGCGCGGTGTCCGCCCATGCCGTCGGCAACAACCGCTATCGGTTTTTCGTTTTCGGCGGGTATGCTGCAATAGTCCTCATTCGCACTTCGCCGCCCCGTTTCAGTTCTGTAAGCATAAATCATCTGACTTTCCTCGTTGAATGTTTCGTCGGTTATTCCGACAAACACATTTGTTCGCTCAACCGGTTACGAGTTTGTTATAATAAACCGATTGCGGCCGGAATCAAATCTATTCTTGTTCGGGTTTGCTTATCAGCCCGTCCTGACCGATATGCTTGCTTCGGAGCTGTCCGCATGCACCGTCAATATCGGTACCCAATTCGCGCCGAACCGTTGCGGAAACATGCCTCTTTTCAAGCCACTCCGCAAATTTGTATGCATATGCACGGCTGACCCCGTTAAGGCTGCGTTCCTTGACGGAATTCAGCGGAATAAGATTCACATGGCAATTTATGCCGCGAAGCTTTGATGCAAGCTCAGCTGCGCATTCTTCGGATGAGTTCACGTCCGCAACCAATGCATATTCAAAAATCACCCTTCGTCCCGTCACGTCCGCATAGTGTTTTGCAGCAGGTATCAGCTCCTCCATTCGATAGCTCCGATTCACCGGCATAAGTCTGTCTCTGATATCGTTGTTCGGGGCATGAAGCGAAATGCAAAGCGTTACATGCGGCGCATCCTCGATGAGTTTATAGATTTTCGGTACAAGACCGCATGTTGAAAGCGAAATATTCCGCGGACTGATTCCGAGTCCGTCCGCCGCCGCTGCACGCTTCAGAAACCTGACGGTGTTATCGTAATTGTCGAGAGGTTCTCCGCAGCCCATCATTACAATGTTTGTGACAGTTCGTTTTTTGTCGTCAGCGTGCGGGAAAGCGCGTTCAACAGCGGTTATTTCCGAAAGCATTTCCCCCGCCGTAAGATCTCGAACCTTGCCGTTCAGTGTTGACGCACAGAAAGCACAGCCCATGCGGCAGCCCGCCTGGGTTGAAATACAGAGTGTGTTTCCGTACGAGTATCGCATCAAAACACCCTCAACAACGTTGCCGTCCTCGGTTTCGTAAAGCATTTTTGCGGTATCGTCTTTTTTTGATTGTTTGCATTCAATGATGCCGACGCCGCCGAAAGGGAAGGCGGAAAGCTTTTCGCGCAGCGTTTTCGGGATATTCAGCATTTCTTTGGGCGGCACACCTTTTGCAAGCCATTTCATGACCTGCGATGTGCGGAATTTCGGTTCGTGCAGTTCCTCAAGCAGCAAGCCGAGTTCCTCTGTTGTAATTGATGCAAGCTCGTTCATTTTTCTCTCTTTTCGTTTTTGCCTTTCGGCTTATCTTTTTGCGTTCCGATACGTTCAAACGATACGGATGTCAAATTTCATATCACGTCAGGATTCCGATTTTGCATTCCGCATTTCTGCCCCGGATTTTACCGCCGCAGCGATAAAGAACCCATCCATTCCGTCAAGGTTCGGAAACAGCTGAAGCATTCCGCCCGCCGAGCGTCGGCGAATATCCTCATTCTGCCGCAGTTTATTCGAATCGACACAGTCAAACGGCGAAACGGCAGTGAATTCCGTATGATTCATCAGAAAGCTTTGCACCGTATCCGCATTCTCGCGTTTTGAAACGGTGCATGTCGAATACACAAGCCTTCCGCCCGGTTTTACGCAGCGGCAGCAAGCCTCAAGGATTTTTTGCTGTAGGGAAGCTAATTCGCAAACATTGTTTTCCGTTCGATTGAGATAGGCATCGGGCTTCGTCCCTCCGCCCATGCCCGAGCACGGCGCATCAACAAGCACAACATCGAACGCATTTTCAAATTCGGGATTGAACTCCGCCGCATCCGCACATATGCATTCCGCAATTGAAACGCCGAGTCTTTTGAGTGTCGCTTCCGTCAATTTCACGCGGTGCGGATGAAACTCCTCTGCAACAATATGTCCGTTGTTTTTCATCAGTGACGCAAGGCAGGCGGTTTTTCCGCCCGGTGCGGAACAGGCGTCAATAATCTTCATCCCGGATTCCGCGCCGCAGGCAAGGCAGCAAAGCATCGCGCTCTCGCTTTGAATTGCAATTTTGCCTTCGTTAAACAATGCACTCCCGCTGATATTCAATTCGCCGGACTTCGTGATTACGAGTGCATCCTTTACATATTTTCCGCGACGATATTCAATGCCGAGCCTGTCCAATTCCGTGCAAAGCTGTTCGGTCGTGAAAGGATACTGTGCTCTCACCGTGAAGTTGTGCACGCGCGATGCAAGCATTTCATCGGTAAAATCAAACCCGTATTCCCTGATGTATTCACGAGCCATAAATTCCGGCACTCCGTAAAGAACATGCAGTTTTTTCGCCGATTCGGACGGAAGTTCGGGCAGACTGCCGGAATTTTTGCCGCGTGCAATGCTGCGCAGAACGCCGTTGACATAGCCGGACAGACCACCTTTGCCGATGCTTCGTATAAGTTCCACGCTCTCACTGCAAACGACATAATCCGGGGTGTTCATAAAAAGCATTTCGGCAATGCCCATCTGAAGCACGATCCGCACGCTTCCGTGAATGCGTCCCTTTGCGTAATGAGCAATCAGGTAATCGGCGTAGCTGCAATGTTCGACAGTGCAGTAAACAAGTGCCGTTATCCGCGCAGCATGGTTATGCTCCGCGTTTTTCAGTGCTTCCTTCAGCGCAAGGTTTGAATATGCTCCTTCCCGCATGATAAGGTTCAGAACATCATATGCCTGTTTCCGTGTGCTGCATATCTTTTTTTGCGTCATTTTAAATTCCTTTGCGCGGACGTTTTGGGACAGTTTTGCGCTTTTGCTTTATTCGGCATCGATTCAACCGTTAAAAATGCAGCCGAGCATTTTTTTCGAGTTAAGCGCAGCTTTTGCATTCATGCGCTTTGAATTCGGAAACTGCAATTCCGTGATTTCCGTCACACCGTCCCCTGTCCGAACGAAAAGACCCCTTTTCGAATCGGCAATGACGCATTCACCGCATACCGATGCATTTTGCAGAATTTGATTCTGCTTCTCATCGGGAACAAGCCGTGTTGAAATTATTTTGATTTTCTGTCCCGAGAGCATCGCAAATGCGCACGGCTCCGGATTAAGCCCGCGAACAAGGTCGTGAATGCGTTGTGAAGATTTTGAAAAGTCTATGCATGCATCCTCTTTTTTAATTTTTGCGCATTTTGTTGCAAGCGCATCATCCTGTTTTGTTCGCGGCAGCGTTCCGTCAGCGAGTCTTTCAATCGTTTCGCGCAGAGTTTCCGCACCGATAACGGCAAGACGGGAATAAAGCTCGCCGTACGTTTCGTTCTCTCCGATTTTTGTTTCATGCTGCAGCAGCATATCTCCCGTATCCATGCCGATGTCGGTCAGCATCGTTGTGACACCCGTTACCTTTTCGCCGTTGATGATTGCAGACTGCACCGGGGAAGCTCCGCGATACTTCGGCAGAAGACTGCCGTGAACGTTTATGCATCCGTATTTCGGAATTTCAAGGTTTTCCCGTGAGAGTATCTGTCCGAATGCAGCCGTGACCATAAGCTCCGGCGCAAAATTCTTCAGCGCACGGACGCCCTCTTCGTTTTTTATCCGTTCGAACTGGTGCACTGCAATCCCCGCTTCAAGTGCAGCAGCCTTCACAGGCGGCATTGCAAGCCCGTGCCCTCTGTCGCGCGGTCTGTCCGGCTGAGTGAAAACTTCGATTTCATGCCCCTGTTCAATGAGCATTTTGAGTGAAGGAACAGCAAATTCCGGCGTTCCCAGGAAAGCGATTCTCATATTGTTATTGTTCCTTATCTTTATAAAATCCGAGATAGGAATCAGCCCCGCTCTTTCGCGGACGCTGTTTTATTCCTGCTCCTCCGCCTGTCCCGCGTCAAACCCTTCGGGCGGTTCCGTCACTTTTTCAAGGTAGACATGCCCGTCCAGATGATCGCATTCATGCATTATGCAGCGCGCAAGCAAACCCTCCGCCTCGTATTCAATAAGGCTGCCGTCACGATCATAGGCGCGCATCACAACATGGTTCGGGCGGACTACATAACCCGATTTCCCGGGGAACGACAAACAACCTTCCAAATCACCCTGCTCTCCCGAAGCGCTGATGATAACGGGATTGATGGCTTCAATTAATCCGTCACCGCAATCCATTACAACAACGCGGCGCAGAATGCCGACCTGCGGCGCTGCAAGCCCGACTCCCTCCGCATTATACATAGTCTCCGCCATGTCATCCAGCAAGTCATAGAGTCGTTTGTTGAAATGCTCCACAGGCCTGCAAACTTTGTATAAACACTCCGCATCATCGGTAAAAATCTTTCGTATAGCCATTGAAATCCGAACCGTCCTTTCAAGCCGCGCACTGCACCGTTTCAGCGATAAGTCTTTTTCCGCATAGTTGAAACGGGCATACTGCACTCATGTTATCATTGGGTATTATAACATGGATCGCGGCTTATTAAAAGGCTTTTTTCGTTCCTATGACAGTTGTATCCCTCTCACGGTTCAATCCGACTCACTTAAAATAATCGAAACATCCGAATGATATGTATTCGAAAAATATGTTAAACGGTGTATACTGCTTTTCAACATTCTGTCTTATACTCATGAGTTCATTGCTTGCTTTACCGCATAACGCGGCGTCAGGGTCAAGGGGTAAACAGAAAAAAATTGACAACAACGTTCACGGCATGTTAAAGTAGGCTGAATAAACAGTAAGGGATTCAAAATGAAAAAGATTATTGTCATCGGATGCATGGGCAGCGGAAAAAGCACATTTGCCGAAAAGCTGCACCGCAAAACAAAAATACCGCTGTTTCACCTTGATAATATATGGTGGAAAGCGGACAGAACTCACATCTCACGCGAAGAGTTCGATTCTGAGCTGAACCGAATTATACAGGGTGACTCATGGATAATTGACGGGGACTACAATCGAACTTACGCTGCACGTTTTGAAAAATGCGATACCGTGATTTTTCTTGATTACAGTGAGAAACAGTGCATGGAGGGTCTTCGTTCACGGGTCGGAAAGGTTCGCGCGGATATGCCGTGGGTCGAAAACGAACTCAGCGCGGAGCTTGTTGAGCTTGTGAAAGGGTACAGAGTTCAAACCCGTCCCAAGGTGCTTGAGCTTATTGCCGCACATAGGGATGTCGAATGCCGCATCTTCAACCGCCGCGAACAGGCAGATGCATGGCTTCGGTCTTTGCCGCCGCAGCTTTAATCCACTTTTCGGAGCGCATGTTGTTTCCGCAGCAGAGTACTTGACTGTTAAATACAGCGTTTGATATAATAAAACACGCAGAAAATGTCTTTCGGCACAGCTCTGCGCAGAAAAGAACTGTTAGGAGAATTATGGTTACAGCAGAAAAAAGCAGAATAGACTGCAGGCACATTGATGTTCTTGACGGAATTCGGGCTGTCAGTGTTATAATTGTTTTGATTTTCCATTTTTGGCAGCAAACATGGATTTTTCCCGTAATTAAAACGCCGTGGCTCGCCTCCGTCGGAATAACCAAAATAGATTTTTCAAATTTCGCAACAGTCGGATATCTTTTTGTGGATATGATGGTTCTTATCAGCGGTTTCCTGCTGTTTTTGCCGCTGATGCGCAGCATTATTCTCGGCGAAGAGATGTCAAGTTGGAAAAACTACGCGCGCAGACGCATTGCGCGAATCGTGCCGAGCTATTATTTTGCCGTGCTGCTGCTTTTCTTTGCCTCTGCACTTCCGACCGGGGCATATGCAACAACGGCGGACGCCTTAAAGGATCTTTTTGCCCACCTGACCTTTACCCAAACGCTTTGGGTCAACACATATATTGCAACTCCGCTGGATGTTGTGCTGTGGACGGTTGCAATCGAGGTTTGGTTTTATGTTCTTTTTCCGTTCGTTGCCGAATTCATCAAAGGACCGCGGAACAAAAACCGGCAGAGTTTCACCCCCGCATACGGAATCTTCTTCATTTTTGCCGTTTTTAACATAATTAATTATGTCTATACCGAAAACTTTGTTCTTAAGGGCAATGTATATCTTGCAATGCGCATAAACCAGTTCCCTGCGTTTCTCGGAGTTTATTCAATCGGAATGCTCGGAGCGTCGGCTTTTGTTTTGATTGCAAAAAATTGCAGACGCAGCAGAATTTTTAATGCGGTAAACACCCTTTTCTCTGTTTGCAGCATTTTGCTCATCATTTACTTAATTAACGATTGCGTCGCCACGCAAGAACGGCAGGTTTGGCAGGTCACGGAGCGTTCAAAGCTTGCCTTTGTGTTCATGACATTTATTATCACCACTGCGCTGTCAAGCAAATGGTATCGCTGGCTGTTCTCAAACAAGTTCATGCGTTTTCTTTCAGGAATATCCTACAATTTGTACATTTGGCATCAATGGCTTGCCGTTCAGTGCAAAAACACCTGGCGCATCCCGAAATGGTCGGGAGAAATTCCTCCGAACATGCTGAATATCACCTACTGGATGAACAGATATGCTGTTGTAATAACAGTGTTCGCATTTGCGGCAGCAATACTGGCAACTTATTTAATTGAAAAGCCTTTTGCAAACCTGATTATGGGCCGTCCCGTGTTTCCGCTTTTTGCAAAGAAGCACCTGAAAACCGCCAATTCGGCTGACGAAGAATGCATCAGCGAAGAAGAGTCCGCTCCGCTCTCCGCTGAGGTTGATTCGTTCGCCGATACCGTCGATTCCGATGAGCCGACAGAGGATGCCGCCGCAAACCCATGGGGCGAACAGGAAACCGACCGAAACGATTCGGATTGTGATTGATTTGTGCGAAAATCTGCTTTTCGTTCTGTATTTGAGTAAAACGAACCGTCGTAAAAGATAATTCATAATGCAGTAGTCCGTTGCTTATTGGGCAGATAAGTTGCTTAATCGAATCGCTGTTTGCAATCTGAGAACGAACGGAAATGGCTATTTCATATAACAAGCTCTGGAAACTGCTCATCGATAAAAAGACGAGCAAGGCTGACTTATGCAAAGCGGCAGGTCTTGCACCTGATATCATGGCATGGTTGCAACGGTATGAAGAAGTCCTTCCAGCTATGTTTAGTAAGATTTGTACTATTTTAGATATGAACATTGGAGGTATTATGGAATTCACCAGTGACGAAAGGGATGGACGATACGATGGCTGATACGAAGTTGTTCAATATAAAAGGCACGGTAAAGGAATATCAAAGTGGCACTGTTACACTTGAAAAAGAGCTCCAAACGGTGATTGAAAACAACATGAATCTCTTCTTCGGGGTAACGTTTCTTGCCTCTGAGTATCGCACAACAGATGGTGGACGCATGGACAGCATTGGTATTGACGAAAATAACTGCCCAGTTATCTTTGAATACAAACGTTCCGTGAAAGAGAATGTTATTAACCAAGGATTATTCTATTTGAACTGGCTTTTAGATCATAAAGACAGTTTCAAAGTACTTGTGATTGAAAAATTGGGTATGAAGGCAGCGAGTAATGTTGACTGGACTATGCCGCGAGTTATATGCGTTGCAGGGGACTTTACAAAATATGATGAGTCAGCGATTAAACAAATGAATCGTAATATTAGCTTGATTCGATATAAAAAATTTGGAGAAGATTTGCTCATGTTCGAGCAAGTCAATGAAAATATCGCCACCGCTATTCCGGAAGATGAGCCAGCCAACAAAACGAGACTTACAGATAAAACATTCGTTGAGCAGATGCAGAATGCCGACGATAACATTAGAATGCTGTACGAAAACCTTTCTAACTATATTCTTAGCCTTGGCGATGATATCAGCGAAAGTCATTTGAAGCTTTATGTAGCATTTAAGAAAATCAGAAATGTGGTCACAGTAGTTGCCCAAAAGAAAAAATTGATTTTGAATTTGCCTCTTGATGTGTCTACGATTTCATTTGAAGAAGGCTTTTCAAGAGATGTTACGAATATCGGTCATTGGGGCTGTGGTCCAGTTGAACTTTGCCTTCAAAACGGTACAGATTTTGAGAAAGCAAAGCCGTTAATCGATAGGGCATATAATGAGAACTAGATATAAGATTCTCTAATCAGCGGAAGAATTGAGGATTTATTGCCATGCTGCACCCCGGCCTGTACGAACAAGTCATCAATAACGCATTGACCCGCGAGCTTGCGGAAATTCCGGAGGCTCGCAAGGCTGTTGCCCCGATTGACAAGGCAGAAGCTTCCAAGGTGTTGGCGCAATATTTGGCGGACGTGATTCAGAAAGGACTGGATAACGTTCTTGACAACGGTGGCGACATCTCGGCTCAGATAGAATTGAGCAACAGAATCGTTAACCTAATTCAAAGCACAACGAAGGAACCCGACTTTGCCGCACTCGGTGTTGACGAACGTGCCGAGCAGCTTTTTGCACTTTTGCGAAAAGCCGATCCGCGGCTTGCCGTGGGAAAAACTGCGGCGGACCGGACAACCCTTCGCAAGTTGCCCGGTTTTGTTCTCGAAACCGGTAGAACGGTTCATTTTTCAGAATAGTTCGACCATTGTATTTATGAAAAGATTACGAGAGTTCATCAGCTGTATTCCGATAACCGGAATGTGTAGGATTCGCCGGGAGTAATGTCATAGATCACAACGGAGTTATCCTTGAACTTATCTCCGGCACTCAAAGAAGAAAGGTATATATTGCCGGAGTCTACCAGATAACCCGCACTGTCATACAGCTTATAACTAATCATGTCATACCCTGAATCCCTGCTCCCGCTTTTCTTTTCTCCGGTAATCGTAACGGTCAGCTTCGGAATATAGTCCTTGTCAAACTTAAACTCAGCTCCTTGAATTTGAATCACGGATGCCGTACCGCCCATGAAGTCCTTCATCTTCAGATCCAGCGGAAATGAATCAAACGTCACTTGAACTTCTTCAATAGGCAAGCAATACAGAGCATCGCAATTTACTTCGTCAAACTGAAGCGCGTTTCCCTTGTACACGGTGAAATAAACCTTCCCGCTTTCGGACTTTCCTGCCTTGATCTCAGCGGCAGGGATTCTCACATTGGCAAGATACTGTTCCCCGGCAGCCCGGCTGGTATAACAGCCGAAATCATCGGGCGAAACGGACTTTGTGCCGGTATAGACTTCTTCATTTTCATCGTTTACAATACGAATATCAACATCAACACCGGCTGACAGGGGTTTATCATTTTTATCAGCCAAACCAAAGAAAAGGCTGTAATCGCTTGTGCCCTCGTTATACTGAAAAGACCAGCTTTTCAGTGTTTCAACACGGGACGCCGACGATCCGCACCCACTCGGGGTCGGAGTGGGCACAGGTTCTCCCGTCGGCGTTTCAACACGGGACGCCGACGATCCGCACCCACTCAGCAACAATGCAATTACAAGCCACCACATAAGAAAGAATCGTTTCATTTCTGCGTCTCCTTATCTGTTTGCGTCTTTATTGCACGGAACATTTCTTGTTTCCCTGCGCTCCGACTGCCAGAGACTTTACGGCGCAGACCAATCCGCCGAACATCATTTTGAGAATGCCCCATATAGCGAGGAAAAAACTGCCCGCCGCCACGCCTACACAACATGCCGCAACTCCCTTAAAACCGGCTTTATAATAATCCAACAAAAGCCTGGGTGCAATTAAAAGGCCGTAGAATTCAAGGAAGAGTATCGGCAGAGCCAACAAAAGCGTGAAAATCATTCCTCCGACGCTAGTTTCTCCGTCCGCCAACGTTGCGACTGCCATTACAATGGTTGCAATTGCTGCAATTGCGAGTGCGATGAATAATCTGGTTCTGAGTTGCCTGATGTTTTTTCCGTACATGATGTGTATGCTCCTTCCGAACGTGTATTATACTAATTTTTTAGTACAAGCGAATGATATCATACTTATTTTAGTATGTCAAGGGGGTGTGAGTAATTTTTTGGTATAATTCCGCAAATGACAGTCGCATTATGTCGAAAGAACGAACAGCATCGAATTCTGAGCGCATAATAAGACTGCATTAAACCATGCATTGAAAGAAGGCTTTAATCGTAGAATGGCGAACAGAATACGTGAACTGCGTGAAGATCGCGATCTTCGTCAAATAGACGTTGCTCGCGCAACCGGCATAGATCAAAAAACTTTGTCCAATTATGAAACCGGAAAAACGAATCCGGACAGCACAGCTATACTGCGTCTTGCTGATTTTTTTGATGTCACAACGGACTATCTGCTCGGACGCAGCAATTATAATCTGAATAACACAAAAAAGCTTATTTCCGCACTGCACGAAATAGCCTTGGATTTGGATGATATATGCAATCAGCTTAAACAGGAATAATTCTTCCGTTTACCCCTGTTCACATACGGGTTCGTTATAGCTTGTTATAGCCTGACGATATTTTATGACATATTTATGCATCTCCGTGCCGTTCACCGTTCCTTCGGATTTGCCGACACGTCTCAGCTGTAAAGCTGCATTTTTAATTTCACTTTTTCTCGTTTTATATTTTTGCCTTGTTTCCGTCGTCTTCGCTTACGGCGCTGCCCTCTTCGGCACATTCGTCCGAGCAAAAGAGTTTTGAATGTTTCACAATTACAATTGAAGAAACCAGCAGGCATCCCATTGCAAGCGGCGCACGCCGTTTTAAAAGCAGCATCACGGCGGCAAAAGTTCCGAACAGTGCAAACGTTACTGTGCTGCGCACACGATTCGGAGAAATCTTGATTGCAGTTGAAAACAGTATATACAACCCGGCAAGCAGGAATACGATTTTTGTTTGCGGAATCAGCGCAAGCAGGACGCCGAAAGCTGTTGCAATGCATTTGCCGCCCTTTGAACGGTCGAACGGAGCAACCGCATGACCGAGCACCGGAGCCGCAATCAGAATCGCAAAGGACAATCGACGGACATCATAGTTTTCTTCCGCAAGAAGCACGGGCAGGAAACCCTTGAACATATCAAGAAACAGGCACAGCAGCCCGAGCGGTATCCCGCAATTTATAAATACGTTTGCAGAACCGGGATTCCCGTCCGAGCTGAGCTTTGTTATATCTTTTTTTGCGAGCAGCAGCGGCATGAATCTGCAAAACATAACTCCGCCGCAGGCAAAGCCGAACGCCGCGTATGCCGCACACCGTGCAAAAGAACTTATATCCATCCTTCAGCCACCTTTGCCGCAATATCGTCCGCCGCATTCGGGTTTATGCAGGCGCGCTGCATTGCACGCATTTTTTCCGCTTTTTGTTTGTCGTCCGTTAAGCTCCACATTGCCGAAACCGCTTCACGCTCATTCGCAGCACGTATCGAAAGCCCGTGAGAGGTGAAAAAAGCAATGTTTTTTGCTTCGCATGCCGCATATGTCAGCATTTGCACGAGCGGGACGTTTGCAACAGCGGCTTCCGTGCTTGTCAATCCTCCGGGCTTGGACAGCATTACATCCGCCGCATTCATGTAAAGATTCACCTGTTTTGTGAAACTCACGGTTTTTATCCGCCCTGCCGAAGTAAATCGTTCATCAATGCTCTGCTTCAGTGAAGCGTTATGCCCCGTCAGAACGCACGCAAGGTAATCCCCGCTGCTGCACCGCTCAAGCGTGTCGCAAAGCTCAAGGATGTTTCCGCAGCCGACGCCCCCGCTCATGATGAGCATAACGGGTTTGTCCGCCGGAAGTCCGAGTGCCGCTCTTGCCGCCGCTTTTGATTCGTGTACAGCGAATTTTTTGCTTACGGGAATGCCTGTTGCGAACAGCTTCTCTTTCGGTATTCCGCATTTTGCAATTTCATCGCGCAGCTCCTCATGCGGAATAAAATACCCGTCCAGTTTTGTTTCGCCGAAAAACGGAATGCAGGTGTAATCCGTCAGCACACCGTAGCACGGAATGTTGAACCCTCCCTTTTTTCGGATTGCCGTCAACGCTTCCATCGGAAAAAGATGCGTTGAAACAACGGCATCAAATCCTTTACCTTCGATATACTCACGCAGGCCGGGAGCATACTTTGAGTTTGCATAATAAACAGGGGACACTATTCTCGTTGAACTGTAAATATCGCCTGCTTTATAAATAATCCCGAACAACGCCGGTGCTTTTCTCAGCATTGCAGTGTAGGAAGCAGAGACAATTTCACTTGCTTTGCGCCCGCGGAATATCAGCGGATCAATCAAAGTACAATCGATATTTCGTCTGTTGAATGCACCCACGAGCGCACGCGCCGCACTGTTGTGTCCTTCCCCGGTGTCGCAGCTCATTATCAGAACTTTCATTTTTTGTGTCCTTTCCTTTGTTTATTCTTATTCTGCCGCCCGAATCGCCCGGCAGAACTGCATTCTCTCCGCAGGCTGCGGCAAGCTCACTTGTCAGTCGTTATGCTTATTTTTGTTTTTCCTGCGCCGATTTTCGACGTCTGCAATCAACCTGCGAACATCATTCAGAATATCGTTATGTTCCATGGTTCGAAGTTTCGGGAATGCCGCAAGTATACGCCGCTGCTGCGCATTCAGTTTTTGAACAAACACAGCCGCTGCATTATGAACAGCGTTGTACACTTCGCTTCCGAGTCCTCCCTTATCGTGCAGCTTCAGTCCTATATCTGCCTTTACGTTTTCTATCGCTGCGGCAAGCTCCTTAAGTTTTTTATTAAATCCCGCAATGCCGCCGATCGTGACGCATTCATCCGCCGCAATTATTGCAAACATCACCGCCGCAAGCCAATGCAGTGCAGCACGGGGGAGGCTGTTCGTAACATCGGACACAAGCGGATGAACAAGCTTTATCAGAATAACCGAAAATGCTCCGAACACAACCGCACCGAGCAGGCAGACGCGTCCGTTAATGTTGAATTTGCGTTTTGAATAATCCCACCAACGCGCATGAAAAAGTTTTTCCATGATGTATGAGGTGAAATATTCCAGAGAACACGTTACAATTGCACCGAGGAAAAACAACAGCACAGGGTTTTGAACTTTTCCGAGTATCAGAATGTCGAGCACTGCCCCCCAACCGTAAATCGGGCAGTACGGACCGTTAAGGAAGCCGCGGTTAATGAACTTATGAGCACGAACAGAACACAGCGTGCTTTCGTAAATCCAACCTACCACACTGTAAAAGAAGAGCCAAATCATGTATTTTTCGACATTTTCAAGAAGCATATTTCTCTCCGTATCCGTTTTAACTGCGCCGCAGCACAGAGCCTTCGGCTGTTTTGCGGCAAATTCAGGCACAGGGCTTGACCTTTTGCCGTCGGTTACATTATAATTCAATTGCGGAGTTTCGACAATGGTTTAGTTGAAATACATTCGTCAGCGGATAACCCAAAAGTTCTGAAGTGAGCAACGGTTTGCAGTTGTTTCACATTTCATACGTTTTTTTATCCGTTGTCGCTCCGTTAAGCGGTTATTGCCGAATCCTTGGAAAGGTTTTGATTAATAATGGCAAACATATTTGACTATCTCATATGGCGCGGCGACCTTCCTCTATCCGTCAGTCCTTTCAACGAGGTTGACGGTGCCGTTTTTGCACGGCTGAGCTATTTGCCGTTTGAGCTTATCATGCCCTGTGACTCCCCTGTTTCCGTCACCATTGCGGATGCCGCAGCGGCGCTTATTTCGCTGAACATAAAAAAGCCGGGCTCTCTGCGCAAGGAAAACGATGCGAAACTGCTTGAAATGCTTTTAAACAGCCGCCGGTTTCGGGATATTGAGCTCTTTGGCTACTCACACCTTTTTGATGCCGCAACGCAAACTCAGTTTTCCGCCGTCACATTCCGTCCGAGCAAGAACAAGCTGTATGTTTTTTTTCGTGGAACCGACAGCACGCTTGTCGGTTGGAAGGAGGATTTCAACATGTGTTTTGTCTGTCCCGTTCCTGCTCAAAGCAATGCCGTTGACTATCTGAACCGTATTGCCGCTTCAAACGGCGGCGATATAACCGTTGGCGGTCACTCAAAAGGCGGCAACCTCGCCGTTTATGCCTCAGCATTTTGCGAACAGGCTGCCCGCCGCCGAATCACTCATATTTATAATTATGACGGCCCGGGCTTCACGGAAGATGTTTTGAATTCGGACAGCTACAAAAGCATCTGCGTGCTTGTGAACACTTTCGTTCCGCAGTCATCCGTCGTCGGCATGCTTCTCGGTCACGAAGAAAAGTATACAATCATTCACAGTACCGAAAGCGGAATTATGCAGCACGATATTTATTCCTGGGAACTGTTGTGCGACAAGTTCACCTATCTTGAAAAGGTCAACAACAGCAGCATGTTTATCGACTTCACGCTCAAGCATTGGCTCGCAGGAATGGATAACAGGCAGCGTGAGCAATTTGTCGATACCGTTTACGCCGTTATGCAGGATACAAATGCAAAGACGCTCCGAGATATTTCAGACAATTGGTTCGTATGCGTCAAAACAATGCTCCGCTCGCTTAAAAATATGGATGAGGATACCCGCAAATCCGTTTCGCATGCACTTCGTCTGCTTCTGCGCAGTGCAAAGATCGGACTTGCGCAGATGATACAGAATAAGTAATTGTTTTGAATTAAGTGTGCGAATTTCGACATTCATCGGCTAAGGTCAGTATTTAATATAATGAAACGTTTTTTTATCAAAAATGCCTCTCTGCTGCTCCCCTGCGGACTGCAAACGGGTAGTATCGAGTTTGACAGCACAATCACTGCATTGCGCCGAAGCAACGATTCCTGTGCATCTGATTGCGAATGCGAAACGCTCGATGCGCACGGCGGCTTTGTTGTTCCCGGACTTTTTGATATCCACACGCACGGGGCATGCGGCGCAGATTTTTCGGATGCGGATTTTTCGGACAGAAATGTATTGAACGACATTCACGAATGCAGCATTCACGAATGCAGCAATTACAAATGCAATGAGTTTGATGCCGATAGTTTTCCGCTCAATTCCCCGCTTTTCCGCCTTTCACGATACTATCTCAGCCAAGGCGTAACCTCTTTCCTTGCAACAACAATGACTTTATGTGCAGAGGAGCTTTTTGCCGCCATGCGTTCAATCGATGCGTTCTGCCGTATGCGCGAGGAATTCATCAAGCGTACTCCGAAGAAGCTGCATCACTTTGCCGGCGCAAAATGCATCGGCATAAATCTTGAGGGGCCTTTTCTCAGCAGCAGTAAGCGCGGGTCGCAGGCCGAATGCAATCTTCTTGCGCCCGATGCAGCATTGTTTCATCAGCTTAATGCCGCAAGCGGCGGTCGGATAAAACTCGTAACCGTTGCGCCCGAACTGCCAGGTGCGTTTGAATTCATTCGCAGCGTTTCGGGCTGCTGCACCGTTTCGGAAGGCCACAGTGCGGCTGACTACAACACGGCAATTGCCGCATTTCAAGCCGGAGCTTCCCATGTTACGCATATTTTCAACGGCATGAACGACTGCCTGCACCGTTCCCCCGGTATTGCAGGCGCGGCAGCCGATCTCGGAATTCCCGTTGAACTTATCTGTGACGGGCTGCATGTTCACCCTGCCGTGGTTCGCGGAGTTTTTCGGGTCTTCGGCAAAAAAACCTGCCTGATATCGGATTCGCTTCGCTGCACAGGAATGCCCGACGGTCGGTACAGCTTGGGCGGGCAGGAATTCGTTTTGTCCGACGGATGCGCCGCTCTTGCGGACGGCACGCTTGCGGGTTCTGCAATATCCCTTGCCGATGCGGTTCGCAACGCTGTTTCGTTCGGCATTTCGCCGTCCGACGCATTCTTTGCCGCATCGTATGCACCTTTCGCCTCCGTTTTCGGCGATTCCGCTCCGTTTGGACTTGAGTGCGGCCGCGCTGCGGATCTTGCTGTGTTTGATGCGAATTTAAACCTTAAAGCCGTGTTTATGGACGGCGAAAGAATGCTCTGAGCAAAAGGGTCACCGGCGCAGCTCCTTCTCTCCGTGCAATATATTTGCCGTTGTAGTTTTTTTCGGATATCAAACAACGGTTGCTTGCGGATGATGCTTCTTTTTGGTACAATAGATGCAGTGGCTTCGGAGCTCCTCGGAGGTATGCGTATGAAATACAGCATTGCAATATGCGACGACAGTAAAACCGATGCAGCACTCGTGCAGTCGTTTTTGCTTGAATGGGCAAAACAGCGCGGTACGGAGGTTGAGATTGAGGTTTTCCCTTCTGCCGAAAGCTTTCTTTTTCGTTATGACGAGTATAAAGCTTTCGATATCCTGCTTTTTGATGTTGAAATGAGCGGGATGGACGGTGTGTCGGCGGCGCGTAAGGTTCGCCGCGAAAATGAAGCTGTTCAAATTGTGTTCATCACCGGCTATTCGGATTATATTGCCGAGGGCTACGATGTTGCCGCGCTGCATTATCTCATGAAACCGCTCAACAAGGAAAAATTCTTCTCTGTTTTGAACCGGGCGGCTCAAAAAATCACGCAGAACGAACGCTGCATATGCTTTGAGAGCGGCGGCGAAATGCTTCGCATACCGATATACGAGATACACTACCTTGAAGTTTTCCGCAATTATGTTACCGTTCACGCAAAGCGCGAATACACGGTCAAGCGCACATTAAGCGAGTTTGAGCAGGAGCTCGGCAGCGGTTTTCACCGCATCGGAAGAGCCGTTATTGTGAACCTTAAGTTCGTTGCACACGTTACAAAAACCGAGGTTCAGCTTTCGGACGGAACCGCGCTTCCCCTTCCCCGCGGCGCATACGAACCGCTTAACCGTGCGATAATTGCGCACTTGTGAAACAGATTTTCAATATATACGGAGTGAAATCGATGAAAAGCCTTTTAAAGTGCATTTTAAAAAAGCATTATGACAGGCAGCTTGAAGCCGACCAAAATGAGTTTATTGAGACGCATTATCGCGAAGTTGAAAACATGTATCAAAAAATGCGCGGATGGCGGCACGATTATCACAACCATATTCAAACGCTCAAGTTTCTTGCCGCAAACAATGATATTGTCGGAATAAGGGAATATCTGAACGAGCTCGATACGAACCTTTCGATTCTTGACAGTTCGATCCGAACGGGAAACTCCATGGCGGATGCAATTTTGAACAGCAAAGTTTCACTTGCAAAAGCACGGGAAATCGATGTCCGCGTTGATGCACATATTCCCGTGAAACTTAAAATATCCGAAATTGACCTGTGCTGCATTCTCGGAAATCTGTTCGACAATGCAATCGATGCAAGCATGGCTCTCCCGCCGCAAAACAGGCTCATCCGTGTTTATATGGACATGAAGGGCAGCCGGCTCTATATCTCGTTCACAAATTTCACCTCTCAAAAAAAGCTCGGCAAACTCGGCCGCGTTTTTGCAACAACAAAGGGTTTGGGACACGGCCTCGGGCTTTCCCGCATTGAAAATATCGTTGAAAAGCATGACGGATATTTGAGCTTTAACTCCGAGGACGGAGCGTTCACTGCGGAAATACTTCTTCCGCAGGAATAATTGCCTGTATTTTCACTTATTTTTTCACACATTCGATGCAGCATTGCATTCGGGTGTTTTTTTGCTTCACATCACGCAGAGCCTTACTCCGCCCGCCTTCTGCGGCGGCAAAACTGCAATTCGTCCCCGCCAATCAACAATTCGTCCCCTAAATATGCAGCTCGAACGAATTTCGGCTATAATGCAAACATCAAAAAGCTGAAAGGCGGTTGATACAATGGACAAAAGAACAAAAACAGAAATTCAATCCAAACCCGGCGCAAAAAAAGCACCGAAACCGAAGTACAATCTTTGGCAGAACACGGGATTCATGCTGCGCACATCCCGAAAGTACGCAAAGAGTGTTTTCCCGCTCTGCATCGTGCTTGCATTGCTCAGCGCGGGCAAAAGCGTTGCCGAACTGCTTATTGCACCTGCAATTCTGAACAAAATCGAGCTTTCCTCATCCCTCGGCAGTGTTGTTTTCACAATTGCGGCATTTGCCTTGGTGCTCATGCTGCTTTCCGGGCTTCGGTCCTATGTTGATACGAATGCGCTGTTCGGAAGAATCGCCGTTCGGAGCCAGGGAATCTATCTCAGCATTTCCCGCAAATATGCCGAAACATCCTATCCGAACCTTTTGAACACGGATTTTCTTGCCCTCGGAGAAAAGGCAAGTGCTGCCTGCTCCGCCAACTCAGAGGCATCCGAAGCCATCTGGACGACTCTGACGGATCTGATGACGTCATGCATCGGCTTTATCGTTTATCTTGCTTTGCTGACGAACCTTAACCTTTGGCTTGCCGCACTTGTTGCCGCAACAACGGCTGTCAGCTATTTTGCAAGCAAACGCATCAACGAATGGGGCTATCTCCATCGCAGCGAAGAGCTTGAGCTTACAAAAAAGATCGAATACGCAAACAAAACCGCAACATCGCGCGAGTTTGCTAAGGATATCCGCATGTTCGGCCTGCGCGGCTGGTTGGAAGAGCTTTGGGGCAGCACAATGCGCCTGTACAGTGCGTTTTGTGCAAAGCGCGAGCGCAAATATATTTGGGCAAATATCATTGATATCGTTCTGACTTTTTTGCGCAACGGCATCGCTTATGCGTTTCTTATCGGAATCACCGTCAAAAACGGATTGCCTGCCTCCCAATTTCTTCTGTACTTTGCGGCACTGAGCGGCTTCGCACAGTGGGTCGTTGAGATTCTTGATAAGCTTTCCGTAATGCACAAGCAGAGCCTTGATATTTCCACGATTCGCGAATTTCTTGATTGGAACGAGCCTTTCGACCTTAACGGCGGCGAAAGAATCGCTTTTGAACCGAACAAACAATATGAAATCAGGCTTGATGATGTTTCCTTCCGCTATCCGAAGGCGGATAAAGACACGCTCTCTCACATTAATCTGACCGTTCATCCGGGTGAAAAGCTTGCAATTGTCGGTCTTAACGGCGCAGGCAAAACAACGCTTGTGAAGCTTGTGTGCGGTTTTCTTGACCCGACCGAAGGGCGCATACTGCTTAACGGAGAAGATATCCGCAAGTTTAACCGCAACGACTATTACGCGCTCTTTTCGGCTGTTTTCCAGGAATTCTCCGTGCTTGACGTCACCGTTAAGGAAAACGTTGCCCAATGTGTTGACGGAATCGATGAAGCCCGCGTTTGGCAGTGCATTGATAAGGCAGGTCTGACCGAAAAAATTAAGTCCCTCCCCAAGGGCATTGAAACGCATCTCGGCAGGCGTGTGTTTAAGGACGGAGTTGAGTTTTCCGGCGGGCAGACGCAGAGGCTCATGCTTGCAAGGGCATTGTATAAAAACGCACCGATACTCGTGCTTGACGAACCTACCGCTGCACTTGACCCTATTGCAGAAAATGACATCTATCAAAAATACAATGATATGACGCACGGACGAACCTCGTTCTTCATCTCTCACCGCCTTGCCTCAACGCGTTTTTGCGACAGAATCATTTTTGTTGACAGCGGGAAAATTGCAGAGGAAGGCACGCATGACGAGCTTTTGAAAAACGGCGGAGGCTATGCCTATATGTTCGAAGTTCAAAGCAAGTACTACCGCAGTGATAATCAGGACGGCACGTCAGACGGTTCTCCCGACGCCGCAATCAAATGAAAGGAGTGAGTGAAAATGAGTAACAATACCAACAAAAAAACAAGTTTCGCCGCTGCGTTCAAAAACAATTTGCGCGCATGGAAAATACTGTTTAAACCCTGCAAAGGAACATTTGTTTCGATATTTTTGAGCGCACTCACAGCCGCCGCAAGCCCGCTTGTGACGATCTGGTTTTCAGCTCAGCTGCTGAATGAGCTTGCAGGCAGCAGAAACCCTGCCGCACTCCGCAATTGGGTTTTGCTGACGCTCGGCGCGACCGCCGGGATAATGCTGCTCAATGCGATTTTGCAGCATTGGCGCGAAGCGGAGGAATCCACTTTTTATGCCAAGATGCAGTCCGTATTCGGCAAAAAAAGGCTTGATATGGATTTTCCGAATGCTGACAGTCAGCGCGTTTACGAGCTTCAATCGCAGATATGGCAAAGCCAGAACTTCACCGGATACGGCCTTATGCAATCGATTGAAATCTTTCGCTCCGGCTGCAATGCACTGTTTCAGATCCTCGGCGGCATCGGACTTTCCCTCGGTTTGTTCTTTGCAAAGATTCCTCAGGCATCCGGGCTCGGCTTTCTGAACTCCCCGCTCTTCACCGTCGGTTTCATTGCCCTTCTGTTTGCGGCTGCACTTGCTGCACCCGTCTGCGCAACAAAAGGCAACTCCTATTGGGAACGCAACGATGAACAGGGCACTTTCGGCAACCGTGTATTCGGTTATTTTTCAAGCGCCTCCTCCAACAGAGCCCGAATGGCGGATATGCGCTTTTATAAGCAGCAGGACATTGCCGAGTATTACCTTGAAAATAACAATACATTCAGCATGAAATCCACCTTTGCACAATATGCAAAGGGACCCATGGGACTGCTCATTGCGCTTTCAAGCTGCGTGTCCGCATTTCTGACCGGTCTGATTTATCTGCTTGTTTGCATAAAGGCGTGGGCGGGCGCATTCGGTCTCGGCACCGCAACGCAGTATATCGGTTCGGTAACAAGCTTTTTCGGAGGCTTCTCGGAACTGATGAAGTGCATCGGCGTGATGCGAATCAATTCAAGTTTCCTTGACACGGTGTTTGAGCTTTTGGATACTCCGAACACAATGTATCAGGGCAGCCTCACCACCGAAAAGCGCAGCGATATTCAGTATGATGTTGAATTTCGTGATGTGTCGTTCAAATATCCCGGCAGTGAAGCGTATGCACTCCGCCATGTGAACATGAAGTTCAAAGTTGGCAGCCGTCTCGCAGTTGTGGGAATGAACGGCAGCGGCAAAACAACCTTCATAAAGCTGCTTTGCCGCCTGTATGACCCGACCGAAGGCGAAATACTGCTCAACGGCATCAATATTCGAAAATATCGTTACGATGACTACATGAAGATATTCTCTGTGGTATTTCAGGATTTCCAACTTCTGGCACTGCCCCTCGGGCAGAACGTTGCAGCAAGCCAAACATACGATGCCTTGTGCTCGACTGTCTTAACAAGGCAGGGTTCGGCGAGAAGCTTGCAAAAATGCCGCACGGACTTGATACATATCTTTATAAGAGCGTCGATACGGAAGGCGTTGACGTTTCCGGCGGTGAAGCGCAAAAAATCGCCATTGCACGAGCATTGTATAAGGATTCGCCGTTCATTATTCTTGACGAACCGACGGCAGCACTTGACCCGATTGCCGAAGCGGAGATTTATTCAAAATTCGATGAAATTGCAGGTGATAAGACTGCGGTTTACATCAGCCACCGCCTCTCCTCCTGCAAATTCTGTGATGAGATCGCCGTGTTTGACAGCGGCAGCGTGATTCAGCAGGGCACCCATTCCGACCTGCTTGCGGATGAAAGCGGCAAATATTTTGAACTTTGGAATGCTCAGGCACAATATTACAAAAAAGATACTGTTCAGCCGGCATAACGCCGTCATACTGTTCAATTCCGTTCAGTCGGACCGTATGCCCCTTTCCGGCTGAAATTTAAGAGCGACGATGCACAAAGCTGCACCGCCGCTCTTTTGTGTGTTCTGCAAACGACTTAAGTGGTTTTTAATTTTTCATAGATTTATCTTTGCTTATTGTACCTGCACACAGTTGCCGCGGGATCTTTTCCGCACTTCAGCTCTTTAATGCTGCGCAAAATACGCCTTGCCGGTGCGCGGCATTTCCGCTCTGCTAAGATTTTATCAGGAAACTGAGTGTTAAAAACATCGCTTATAACAGCCGAAATTTGCCGAACGTTCATGTTCGGTTCGATCCGCACAGCTATCATTGCCGCCTCAGCCCCGAATTCATGGACCGATGCACAGCAGCAGGACACAAGTCCATGGGGATACCATTCATCTATTATCATCTTTACAGCTTCGTAGATCGAACTGTCAAAGTCCATATTCCCCCTCCTGCGAATTCAAAAAAATAATATGTTTAAAATTTGAAAACAAACAATAAAATATTTCAGGTTAACTGTTTGAAAAATAAGCGAACAGTCAAGCAGTGTTATGTTTTTGAAGGCAGGTGCAGTTTCACGCACCAATAAAAACCTTGCCCGCATTCCGGTGCAACAGTCTTTAATGATGCTATATTACAACATTTATATTCTCTTGTCAAGCATTTTTTTACCTGAATATCAATTTCGGCATTAATTATTTTTCAGTTGTTGACATAAACACGGTTTGCACGCTCAGTGACGAGACAGGTCAATTCATAGTTTATGGTTCCCACAATTTGAGCCACGTCTTCAATGCTCATGCCGCCCCGCCCAAACAGAATCGCTTCATCACCCTGCCGCACATCGCCGCCGGTTACATCCGCCATGCAGACATCCATGCATATGCGCCCGATCTGGTTGTATGCTTTTCCGTTTATGAAAACCTTTCCCATGTTCGAAAGCCTGCGCGGATAGCCGTCCGCATACCCCGCAGGAATTACGGCACTTGTGATGCCTTCCTCGGCGCGATATGTTCTTCCGTAGCTCACGGTTGCGCCCTTGGGCAGATTTCGAACCTGTGAAACGCGCGCTTTGAGCGTCATAACCGGCTTAAGCGGGCCGTTCTCGACCGGTTCGCTGTCGGGGTACATGCCGTAAAGCATAATTCCCTCGCGGACGGAATCGAAATGCTTCACATCCGTCAGTATTGCAGCAGAGTTGCTCACATGGCAGTTTTTGATTCGGATACCGTGCGCGGCAAGTCCGTTAAAAACGGCAAGATAATTGTTGTATTGAAAATCGGTGAAAGCCTTTTGCGAAGGGTCGTCCGCAACGGCAAAATGCGTGTACATTCCGACAGTGTCAAGGTTTTTCATGTGATAAATGCGCTCCGCCGCATCAACAGCCTCGGAGTGATTGCTCTGGGCGAATATGCCTATGCGTGACATACCCGTGTCAAGTGCGATATGAACCATCACCTTGACCCCAAGCCTGCCTGCCGCACAATTCAGCGCAGCAGCATGAGCTTCGTCCACAACGGTCTGTTCGAGATTCAGCCTGCTGAGGGTTTCAGCATATTCGGGAGCGGTGTAACCGAGTATCAGAATCGGAATCGTAATGCCGTTTTCGCGCAGTTCGACAGCTTCGCTCAATGCCGCAACCGCGAACATTTCGGCTCCGTTCCGCTGAAGGAATCGCCCGCATTCAACCGCGCCGTGTCCGTACGCATCCGCTTTCAGAACGCATATAACCCTGCGGTCGGAACGTTTTTTTGCATATTCAAAATTATGCTTAAGCGCGCCGAGATCGATCTCCGCCCAAGCTCTTGTTGTTTCGCTTGCTGAATCATTACAATTTGCGGAATACATCTTTTTGAATTCCCTTCCCCCGTCGGCAGCACGGGCTTATTGTGCCTGTTTTTATATCTGAAACCGATGCTGTCTTACGCCGCATTATGTGCAAGGCACTCCGTCAGCCCTTCATACGCGAGATAAAGCGCAACAAGTATGATGATTATGCCGAGTACAATGCGAATTACTCTGCTGATTTTTTCATATTTTGCATTTGAAGTTAATCTTTGAACAAAGCCAACGCTTGTGCCTGCCGCCACAGACAGCACTGCATGTCCTGCCGAAAACAGGAGCAAAAGAATAAATCCGAACAGAACATTCCCGCCGCCCGCATCAGCAGCAATCGCCATCAAAGCAAAAACTATCGGCAGCGCACAGTGCGAAGCAAACAATCCGGCAATTATTCCGGATATGAACGCACCGACGCCGCCTGTTAAACGGCTTTTTGCAAGCACCGAGTTTCCGGAAGGGATGATTCGAATTACCTCCCACATCTGAAGTGCCATCAGCACAAGCAATATGCTCATCGCAAAATGAAGGACGGTTTCGGCGCGTTCCAAAAGCCCGCCCAGTGCTGAAGCAAGCATTCCGAGAATGCAGAAAGTTACGGTTGAACCAACGGCAAACAGAATGCTCAACAGCAATGCACGGCGCGAGCTCTTTCCGTTCTGCGGCAAATCCTGCCCGCCGACAAAACCTATTACCAAAGGTATAGTTGACAATGAGCACGGCATGAGCGAGGTCAACACGCCTGAAACAATTGCAATAACAGGTGCAAGCCAAAGCTTGTCCGCAACCGCTTCTGCCAATGATTTCAAGAATTCGTTCATCCTCTCCTCCTTGTCCGATCTGTTCTCAGTGCTTTTGCGTCAGTCCGCACAGGCTGCCGCTTCTGCCGATTATTTTCACTCAATTGTCTGCGACTGCTTAATTTCACTCGGTTGTCTGTGACTGCTTGCGGGACCGCAAGCAGTTGTTTCTTCGAATCAGTTTCGATCGATTGTCTGCGACCGCTTAATTTTACTCGATTGTCCGTGACTGCCTGCGGGACCGCAAGCATCCGTTTCGGCGAGTTAATTTTACTCGATTGTCTGTGACTGCTTGCGGGACCGCAAGCAGCTGTTTCTTCGAATCAGTTTCGGTCGATTGTCTGTGACCGCTTAATTTTACTCGGTTGTCTGTGACTGCTTGCGGTTAAATTCCTTTATCCGCTGGTCCTTCGTCAAAAGGCGTTTACGCATACGGATATTCTTCGGCGTTACCTCAACCAGCTCATCGTCACGAATGAACTCCATGCACTGTTCAAGGCTTAAATCAACCGGCGGTGTAAGACGCAGAGCTTCATCCGAACCGGAAGCGCGCATATTCGTGACATGTTTACGCTTGCAAACGTTAACAACAATATCTTCGTTGCGGGAACATTCACCCACAATTTGTCCCTCGTAAATCGGATCTCCGGGACGAACAAACAGTCTTCCGCGTTCCTGAGTGTTAAACAGACCGTATGAGTTCGCCTCGCCGGATTCGGAAGCGATAAGCGAACCGCGTGTACGCTCCGCAATTTCGCCCGTGTAAGGTTCATAATCCTTAAATATATGGCTCATTACGCCGTTGCCCCTTGTGTCGGTCAGAAGCTCACTGCGATAGCCCATCAGTCCGCGCGCAGGTATATCGAAAATTAAGCGAACACTTCCCTCGTTTTCGTTAATCATGTTGTTCAGAACAGCGCGCCGCGTTCCGAGTTTTTCCATAACCGTGCCCATGTATTCCTGCGGGACGTCGATTGTCAGCTCCTCAATGGGCTCAAGCAGATGCCCCTGCTCGTCGCGCTTCATTATTACTTTCGGACGGGAAACTGCAAATTCAAAGTCCTGCCTGCGCATGGTTTCGATAAGAATCGACAAATGCAGCTCACCCCTGCCGCTGACTTTGAAAGCATCGGTTGAAGAAGTGGGTTCAACCCGCATTGAAACATTCGTTTCCACCTCTTTAAACAGGCGGTCGCGCAGATTGCGTGAAGTTACGTATTTTCCCTCTCTGCCCGCAAAAGGACTTGTATTGACTATGAAATCCATGCTTACAGTCGGTTCGTCGATATGAACAAAGGGCAGCGGTTCAACACATGCGGTGTCACATACCGTTTCACCGATTGAAATCCCGGGAATGCCCGCAACGGCAACGATATCACCCGCGCCGACGGACTCTGCCTCAACGCGCTTCAATCCCTCGAACCTATACAGGCGGGAAAGCTTTGCCTCACGGGGAACACCGCCGAGGGCACAGACCGTCACGGCACGGTTGCGGTTTGCAACACCGCGTTCGATCCTGCCGATGCCTATCCTGCCGACATAGTCATCGTAATCAATCGTTGAAATAAGCAGCTGAAGAGGTGCGTCTTCCTCTCCCCCCGGAGCGGGAACATGGTTGATAATCGTGTCAAACACAGGCTGCATGTTCTCGGTCATTTCATCAGGTTCAAAGCCTGAAACTCCGTTGCGTGCCGAAGCATATACTATCGGGAAATCCAGCTGTTCTTCGCTTGCGCCGAGTTCGATGAAAAGATCCAGTGTTTCGTCCACGACCTCGTACGGGCGCGCACCGGGACGATCAACCTTGTTGATGACAACAACAGGCACCTTGCCCAATTCCAATGCTTTGCGCAAAACGAACCTTGTCTGCGGCATACAGCCCTCAAATGCATCAACAAGCAGCAGTACGCCGTCAACCATTTTCAGAATGCGTTCAACCTCGCCGCCGAAATCGGCATGACCCGGAGTGTCAACAATGTTTATGCGATAGCCTTTGTAGTTTACCGCCGTGTTTTTGGAAAGAATTGTGATGCCTCGCTCACGTTCAAGGTCATTGGAGTCCATTACCCTGTCCTGCACCTGTTCATTGGTGCGAAAAACACCGCTCTGCCGCAGAAGCTGATCAACAAGGGTCGTTTTACCGTGGTCAACATGCGCAATGATCGCAACGTTGCGAATCTTTTCGTTCATAATATTACAGTTACCGCTTCCGCCGCTGCGAAAGCGTCCTTTCAGCTATTTTTAATATTCAAATGCTTCACTTTCACCGAAAATATCGGCTCAGCAATCGGTGTTTTTGTTCGTCTCCCCGATTTTTCACAACTTATTATTTTACAACCTCTTTTGCGGCATTGCAAGAGGTTTGAACATTATATCATTTCGATTACCCTGCCGGAGCATTCGTATGGTTCAATATATTGCTATTTGCATTGATATATGGTAGAATTCTTTTTGCTGAAGCAGCAGCTGTTTCAAAGATGTTTTATTAAATTATGAAAAGGTTAAGTTTCGTTTTGCGCAAGCAAGCGGCAGGGAGGAAACAATGAGTACTATTCGTGACATATCCCTTGCTCCTTTGGGGCATAAACGTATTGAATGGGTTAAGGACTTTATGCCCGTTTTGAGTACACTGCGGGAACGTTTTGTCCGCGAGCAGCCTTTCCGCGGGCTGCGGATTTCGGTATGCGTTCACCTTGAAGCAAAGACCGCATATCTTGCGCTCGTACTGCGCGACGGCGGTGCAACGGTTTCCGTGACCGGGAGCAATCCGCTTTCAACAAAGGACGATATTTGTGCCGCACTTGTCGAGGACGGGATGGATGTTCATGCATTTTTCGGCGCAACCGAAGAAGAGTATTATGAACATATTCGCCGCGTCCTTGAGTTCAAACCGCATATCATTATTGATGACGGCGGTGAATTTGTGACGATGCTTACCGAACAGCATCCCGAATATGCAGAATGCCTTATCGGCGGCTGTGAAGAAACGACCACCGGCATTCACAAGCTCCGTGCACGGGCAAAGGACGGCTCACTGCCCTTCCCCATGCTTGCGGTCAATGATGCTGATTGCAAACACCTTTTTGATAACCGCCACGGCACGGGGCAAAGCGTTTGGGACGGAATCATGTACACGACAAACAACATGGTAACCGGGCGCACCGTTGTCGTTGCAGGGTACGGTTTTTGTTCAAACGGCATTGCAATGCGCGCAAAAGGACTGGGCGCAAATGTTATTGTTACGGAAGTAAATCCTTTCCGCGCACTTGAAGCGGTAATGGACGGATTCCGCGTTATGACTATGGATGAGGCAGCACCTATCGGCGATATTTTTGTTACCGCTACCGGCTGCCGCGACGTCATTACCGCAAGGCATTTCGAAAAGATGAAGCATAATGCCATTCTTGCCAACGCCGGGCATTTTGATGTTGAAGTCAGCAAAGAAGATCTTGAGAAAATTGCGGTTGAAAAAATCGAGCGCAAACCTTTCATAACCGGATACAGAACGGCAGACGGACGCATACTGAACCTGCTTGCGGACGGGAGGCTCGTTAATATCGTTGCAGGCAACGGACACCCTGCGGAGATAATGGATCTCAGCTTTGCAATTCAGGCTCTTTCCGCATGCTGGCTTGCAGAACACGGAAGAGAAACGGCACCCGGCCTTTATGACGTTCCGAAGCAGATAGACAATGAAGTTATTCGCATGAAGCTTGATGCAATGGGGCTGCATATCGATTCGCTGACACCGGAGCAGGAAGCCTACCTTAACGGGAAATAATCTTATTGAATATTCGAATCAACGGATTAATTCTTTCAGAAATTCCATATGTCAATCATGCCGGACTGCCCTTGCGGTTTGTCCGGTTTTTTTGCATCAACGCACCTGAATTACCGTGCTGCGCTTAAGATTAAGAAATCGCCGCACATTAATCCGCATTGCAATCATCGTCACGCCGAGCATTTTGGATTTTATTGAAAATATGTATATTTCCCGCATTTTTTGCAGATGCTTTTCATATCATTTGACAAGCACAGGGAGGTATTGTAAAATATGGATAAGCACAGCAAAAAAGCATTCAGCGACGAACCCGCCGCAGCACTGCGCAAATGGAAAGCTGCAATGGCAAGGTTTGATGCCGCTGCACCGGATGAAGCAAAGATCGTTGCGCTTGAAGTCGAAGCGGCGCGAAGGCGGTACATCTTTTTGCTGGAGCAAAGGCGTGCAGAGCAATAGGCGTGTGCATGCTCAATGCCGGCAACCGACTCGGGTTAAGATTTTTCTGTCTGTTCCCGCCGGTTACCGATGCAGCGATTGTTCGAACGCCAAGATTAAAATCAACCGGAAAGGATACTCTTTTTATGGCTCCTCAGATTCTGACGTTCATCATCGTGCTTGCGGTTATATTTATCATTTTCAAAATTTTCAACCTGAGCATCAAGATTTTTTTCAAACTGCTTATCAATGCACTTATCGGTGCAGCGCTGCTGTTTGTTTTTAACTTTGTTTTTGCGGGTTTGCTGAATCTAAGCTTCTTTTATATTAACATAACATGGCTGACGGCACTTATAACCGGCATATTCGGAGTTCCCGGCGTTGTTGTTTTGCTCATCATCGGATTGCTGTGATGCAAGCCTTTGAAGTTTTCGGTAATTCGACCTTTTGGAGGAAAATATGTTTACCTACAGTGATTATGTTGAAAGCGCGGCAGTTCTGCGCGAAAAACTGAGCGGATTTAAACCAGATGTACTTATTATACTCGGTTCCGGACTGGGTTCGCTCGGTGAAAATGTTCAAAATCCGATTTTCATTGACTACGGGGAGATTCCGCGCATGCGGACAAGCACCGCAATCGGTCATAAAGGGCGCTTCATTGCGGGTTTGCTCGGCGGCAAGCGTGTGCTTTTAATGCAGGGTCGACTTCATATTTACGAAGGATGGTCGGCAGAGGAAGTTGTCTTCCCCGTCAGGCTCGCAAAGCTTATCGGCATTGACAAAATGATCATAACCAATGCGGCAGGCGGAATAAACCGTGATTTTAAAGTCGGTGAGCTGATGCTCATTTCTGATTTTATCAAATTCAACTGTGTCAACCCGCTGGCAGGTCGGAATATAGACGAATTCGGCCCGCGGTTCCCGGATATGAGCCGCGTTTTTGACAGGGACTACATGGAACTTTTCCGTTCAGTATGTGCGGATGCTCGGGAAAACGTGCGCGAAGGCGTGTATTTCTACTGCATGGGTCCGAATTACGAAACACCCGCCGAAATTCGTGCAATGCGTACACTCGGTGCGGATGCAGTCGGAATGAGCACCGTCCCTGAGTGCATTGCAGCGCGGCATTGCGGAATGCGTATTTTGGGCATAACGCTTATTACAAACATGGCTGCGGGAATTTTGGACAAACCGTTGTCCGGTGAAGAGGTCATTGAAGCCGGAAACGCCGCAAGCAAACGCTTCGTTTCGCACGTTGCGGAGTTTTTAAGGCGCATGCCGCTTGATTAACCGAACATCTGCTCCATGCCGGCTCTGCCGAAGCATTTACGGCTGTGAGTCGGCTTTGTTGGTTTAAATTGAATTATGTTGGATATTTTAATTAAAAACGCAAACATCATCACAATGAACGATGCACTGCCTGTTATTTCGGGCGGCTGCATCGGCATAGAAAACGGGAAAATCAGCTTTGTTTCCGACAAGAATTCGCCCGAAATGCAAATTGCGGCCGAACGCATCATCGACGCTGACGGCAATATTGTCATGCCCGGGTTTATCAATACCCATGCGCACACAGCGATGTGCATAATGCGCGGTTATGCGGATGATTACGCGCTTAATGACTGGCTTTTCAAGAAAATATTCCCCGTTGAAGGAAGGCTCACGCGCGAAGCAGTGCTTGCAGGCGTTCGTTTGGGAATTGCGGAAATGCTCGCAAGCGGAACAACTTCTTTTTCCGATATGTATTTTTTTGAACCTGATTCCGCCGCTGTTGCAGCCGAAATCGGCATTCGCGCTTCGCTCTGCAATTCCGTGCTCGCTCTCGGCGATGATTATGATTTTGAACAGGACAGAGCCGTTATTGAAACGCGTGCATTGATTCGGGACTGGCATCTTGCCGCAAACGGGCGCATTCGTGCCGACGTCGGTATACATGCCGAATACACATCCCGACCCGAGCATTGGCGCAAGGTTTCGGAGCTTGCCGAAAAGCATAATCTCGTGACGCAAATTCACCTTTCCGAAACAAAACGCGAAACCGATGAATGCATCGCACGCTATGGCAAAACCCCAACCGAAATTCTCAACGAAAACGGTGTTTTCAACACACGCACACTTGCGGCGCACGGAGTTTATTTGACGAATCGGGATATGAGTATTCTCGCTCGGCGCGGCGTCTCCGTTGCACACAATCCCGTATCAAACCTTAAGCTCGCAAGCGGTATTGCGAATGTCACCGCGATGCTCAAAAGCGGAGTCAACGTTTCCCTCGGCACGGACGGCTGCGCCTCAAACAATTCGCACGATTTGTTCGAAGAGTTGAAGCTCGCCGCACTGCTTGCAAAAGGCACAAGCCTTGACCCAACGGCCGTTCCCGCATATTCTGCGCTGAAACTCGCAACCGTGAACGGAGCGTATGCGCAGGGAAGAGAGAACGAGATCGGGCGGCTGATTCCCGGATTTGATGCCGATATAATCATGGTTAACACCCATTCTCCCCGTCTGCGTCCCGTTTACGATCCATGCGGAACTGTCGTCTATTCCGCCTGCGGTTCTGACGTTTGCCTTACGATCGTTCAGGGAAAAATTCTGTATGAAAACGGACGGTGGTTCACTGTTGATGTTTCAAAAGCAATTGAGGATGCCGAACGTTTCGGTGTTCCGCAGGTTCTCGGCAAGTGAAACACAGTTAAATAAGCAACAAGGCTCAATGCCTGCAAGTCATTAATTTGACCGACGACATTGAGCCCTTTATTATTTTCAAATCGTTTTCGGTTTTAAATCAAAACCCGCTCCGTAAATATCGCAAACGCTTACAGCTCCATGCTGCCGGTCGTTCTGGGATACGGGGTTACGTCGCGGATATTGGAAATACCCGTGAGGTACATCAGGATGCGCTCGAAGCCGAGGCCGAAACCGGCGTGTTTAACTCCGCCGTATTTACGAAGGTCAAGATACCACTCGTAATAGCTCATGTCCATGCCGAGATCTTCAATTTTCTTTCTGAGAACATCATAACGTTCCTCGCGCTGGCTGCCGCCGATGATCTCTCCGACACCGGGAACAAGCAAATCCGCTGCCGCAACGGTTTTTCCGTCATCATTGAGGCGCATATAGAAGCTCTTGATTTCTGCGGGGTAGTCCGTGAGGAACACAGGACAATGGTAAACCTCTTCGCAGATATAGCGTTCGTGCTCGGTTTGCAGATCGCAGCCCCAGAAAACGGGATACTGGAACTGCTTGCCGGATGCCTGAAGCAGCTCAACAGCTTTTGTGTATGAGCAGCGAACAAAATCGGAATTCACAACATGGTTAAGCCTTTCAAGAAGGGTGCTGTCCATGAATCGATTGAAGAATTCCATTTCATCCGGGCAACGCTCAAGAACAGTTTTGATGATGTATTTAATCATCGCCTCTGCGGTATCCATGTAGCCGTTGAGGTCGCAGAAAGCCATTTCGGGCTCTATCTGCCAAAACTCCGCGGCATGACGTGCGGTGTTGCTGTTTTCTGCACGGAATGTGGGTCCGAACGTGTAAATATCGCGGAACGCAAGTGCAAATGCCTCGCCGTGAAGCTGACCGCTGACGGTAAGGTTGCAGGGTTTTCCGAAAAAGTCTTTTGAAAAATCCACCTTGCCGTCCTCGGTGCGGGGAGGATTATCCATATCAAGGGTCGTGACGCGGAACATCTCGCCCGCTCCCTCGCAGTCGCTGCCGGTGAAAATCGGGGTGTGTACGTAAACGAACCCGCGTTCATCGAAAAAGCGATGAATTGCCTGTGCAACAACGCTGCGAACACGGAAAACAGCCTGGAAAGTGTTCGTGCGGGGGCGCAGGTGCAGAATCGTGCGCAAATACTCCATTGAGTGACGCTTTTTCTGAAGCGGATAATCGTTGGGGCATTCGCCCTCGATGATAACCTCGTTGGCCTTGATTTCAAACGACTGTTTTGCCTCCGGAGTGAGCTCAAGCACACCCTTTACCGTTATTGCAGTGCCGGTTGCAAAAAACTTTGAAACGGACTCGGGAATTTCGCCGTGCTCATAAACAACCTGAACGCTGCGGAAAGCCGAACCGTCGCCAAGCTCGATGAAGCCGACGTTCTTGCTCTCGCGTGCGGTTTTTATCCAGCCGGAAACCTCAATATCGCCCACATACTTTTCGGGGCATTTATGCAATTCGTACAACCTTATCATATTGCACCTCGTATACTGTAATTATCCAAGAATTCTATCATAATTCTTCCTTTTTTGCAAGATAAATGATTATATATTTTTATCCCCGTTCGCTGTGCAAACCGCCGCAGACACGGCTGCGGCATTGCTGTCGGTTCCGGCTGCGGCGTATAAGCTCATAATATTAAGGATTGGCCTTATTTGAAAATTCTATCCCATTGTGCGTTATAGATATCGATCTTGTCGCTGAGATCGCGATAAATAACGCTCTTCTTAACGGCCTCTTCGGGAACATTGTATGCAGTGTTGTTTGCCCACTCATCCCCGAGAATGTCGAGAACCTTTGTGTTTGCGGAAGAGTATCCGATGAATTCGATGTTCTTCGCCGCAACTTCGGGTTCAAGCAGGAAATCGATGAACTGTTCCGCCATTTCCTTTTTGCTGCTTGTTGCGGTTATAACAATGCTGTCGAAATAGATGTTGCTGCCTTCTTCCGGCACGAAAAATCCGAGATCCTCGTTTTCCTGCATGCACCATACGGCATCACCGGAATAAACAAGCGCAAGTGCACCGCTGCCCTGAATCATGCTGTCCTTAACATCATCCGTGAGATACGCCTTAACAAGGGGTTTCTGCTCGATAAGAGCATCGGCAGCCTGCTTTATTTCGTCCGCGTTGTCGGTGTTGATATCGTAGCCGCAGTAAATAAGTGCTGCTGCCATTGCATCGCGAACGCTGTCGTACATGTATATTTCATCCTTATACTTTTCATTCCAAAGAACATTCCAGTGCCCGAGATCCGCTTCATCAACCATCGTTTTGTTATACAGAATGCCGAGAACTCCCCATGTGTACGGAACTGAATACTCATTCGTCGGGTCATATGCAAGGTTGCGGTATGCCTCACCGATGTTCTCGTAGTTTTTAAGGCTGCTGCAATCAATCTTTGCAAGGCGGCCTTCACCGATCATGCGCTCAATTGCATAATCGGACGGAATGCAAAGGTCATACGGACAATCATCGGCCTGAAGCTGAATCATCATTTCCTCGTTGCTGGTGACGACTTTTTCTTTTATCGTTATCCCGGTGCGGCGTTTGAACTCATCCTTCAGAGAAGGCTCAAGATAGTCGCCCCAGTTGAGAAGGTTGAGAGTTTTGTCCGAGCTGCAGCCGGTAAAAACCGGAACGACCAGCGCGAGCATTGCTGCCGCAAGAAGCAGTGAAACAAGTTTTTTCATTATTTTTCCTCCGTTTTTATGTTTTATGCTTTTCAGCAAAATAACCAATAGATTTAACCGGCTGCTGCCGTTGTCCGCAAAAGACGGGCTGTGCGGCGCCGGGATTCAGTTTTTCTGTGCAACTTTCCGCCGCTGCTGTTCGGCTTCCTTCTCCTGTCGAATGCTGCGCAGATTTACAATCAGAAGCAGCGTGCCGACAACAACGAACATCAATGCCGAAAGCGCGCAGAACTTTGTGTGAACGCCTCCCTTTGCCGTTTTTGAATAAATCAGCATTGCAAGGTTCGTGCTCGTTCCGCCGGTGAAAAGGCTTATTGCAAAATCATCTATGCTGAGCGTGAACGCAAGCAGAAGACCGGAAACGATTCCGGGCATTATATCGGGAATAACGACCTTTGCAAGAGCTTTTACCGGGCTGCATCCCAAATCCATCGCCGCTTCATACAGCGAGTCGCTGCTTTGACGCAGTTTCGGCAGAACAGAAAAGATTACGTACGGTATATTAAACGTTATGTGTGCAATCACCATTCGAGTTATGCCCACGTTTTGTTTTATGCCAATAAATGCAAACAGAAGCATCATTGAAATACCGGTCACAAGGTCCGGATTGACCATCGGGAGCTGAGTTATCGACTCAACAACGGCACGGGGACGCTTTTTCATGGAATGCAGACCAATTGCTGTTGCCGTGCCGATAACGGTTGCAAGAATGCTTGAAATCACTGCAACGAGCAGCGTTGTCAGCAATGCATCCATAACATCGCCGTCGGAGAAAAGCGCAGTGTATGCACCGAACGAGAATCCGTTCCATATTGCAGCCGAACGCGAATCGGTGAACGACATAACGAGCATTACCGCAATGGGAAGATACATAAACAGCACGACAATGCCGAGGTATGCTCCCTTTAAGAATTTGCCGAACTTTTTCACCAGAGGGTTCCTCCTTCCCTGCCTTCGTCTCTGTCCGCTCTGCGCATTATGACCATTGAAATTATAACAAGAATAATCAGCACGAGCGACAATGTTGAACCGACACCGAACGATTTGTTAATGAGGAATTTTTCCTCGATCAGCTGACCGAACAACACGATTTTTTTGCCGCCGAGCATTGTTGAAACAGCAAAAGTCGACATTGCGGGAACAAACACCATGGTTATTCCGGAAATGATTCCCGGAACGGACTGCGGGAGCACAACTCTAAGGAATGTGTTCAGTCCGTTCGCGCCGAGATCATGCGCCGCTTCGATATGGGATCTGTCGATTTTTATGAGCGTTGTATAAATCGGCAGAATCATAAAGGGCAAAAAGTCATATATTGTTGCAATCAGAACCGCGCCGGGCGTGTAGATGAGCTGAACGTCCGTCGCGCCGAACCAAGAGAGCACCGTTGCAACAATTCCGTCATCATAAAGAATTATCTTCCACGCAAGAGTTCTGAGCAGCATGTTCATCCACATCGGCATTATGAACAGTATCGAAAGCAATGCCGCCGTACGTTTTTTCATGTTCGAAAGAATATACGCAACCGGATATCCCGCAAGAAGGCACACGGCGGTTGTTGCCAATGCAATCCAGATGGAGTTCCACAGCGCGGGAAGATAGGTCGTGCTTGAAAAAACCTGTTTGACGTATTCGGTTGTGAATGTGCCGTTGTCAAAGAACGCATAGTATGCAACAAAAAGCATCGGAGCAACTATGAACAGCGGCATCCATACGAAAATATACGGGTAAGCAAGACGGGTTCTTTTCATCGATTTGCTTTTTGCCTCCTTTTTATTTGCTGCATATTTCCGTTCATAAGTTCTGCTGAGGTTCTTCCGCCGCAGCTTCCGTCGGTTGTCTGCGCTCCGGGTTCATAATGTGAATAGCATCCGGAAGAACTTCGATTCCGACGGTTTCGCCGACGGGCACGAAATCCGTTGAATGAACTTTGAATATGCGCCCGTCGCAATCCACGGTGAATTCATAGTGAACGCCCATGAAAAGAACACTCGTTACAACGCCGTGCAGCGGAGTTTTGCCTATCGGCACAAAATCAACATCCTCGGGACGGATAACAACATCAACGGGTTGTTCCGTGCCGAACCCCGCATCCACGCATTCGTAATCAATTCCGTGAATGTTCACAAGGTAATCACGCCGCATGGTTGCTTCAAAAATATTGCTTTCACCGATGAACCTTGCGACAAAGCGGTTTTTGGGCTCGTTATAAACATCTGTCGGGCAGCCGATCTGCTGAATGACACCGTGATTCATAACGGCAATGGTGTCACTCATGGTGAGGGCTTCCTCCTGGTCGTGAGTAACAAAGATAAACGTTATGCCAAGCTTTTTCTGCATACGCTTAAGCTCTATCTGCATCTCCTTGCGGAGTTTGAGATCGAGTGCGCCGAGGGGCTCATCCAGCAGAAGCACCTCCGGTTCGTTCACAAGCGCACGCGCAATGGCAACGCGCTGCTGCTGTCCGCCGGAAAGCTGGTCAATATAACGTTTTTCATATCCCGCAAGGTTAACAAGTTCAAGCATTTCCGTGACACGGCGTTTGATTTCATCCTTCGGCAGCTTGCGTATTTTCAGACCGAAAGCAACGTTTTCAAATACGTTAAGATGAGAAAACAGCGCATATTTCTGGAATACGGTGTTGACTCTGCGTTTATACGGCGGAACATTTGTCAGCTCCTTTCCGTCCATCATTATTTTGCCCGATGAAGGCATAATGAAACCCGCAATAAGGCGGAGCAAGGTCGTTTTGCCGCAGCCGGAAGGGCCGAGAAGGGTTAAAAACTCACCGTCGCGGATGTAAAGATTAATGTTGTTAAGCGCAACATCACCGTCATAATCCTTTGAAACATTGACAAGCTCTATCAGGCGTTTGTTTTCCATATTTATACCCCGCTTCCGCAGCTGCGAAAGCACCCTTTCTCCGATTTCGGCATGTTCCTTCGGTCTGCGCACACCGTGCCGTCGGCATACGCGGGAATCTTTCGTTTTTTACCTGAGCTGCCGCGTATTCGGCGGACACAGCCCAACTGTATTCAAGAGGATCATGTCATTGCCGCAAAAGCGGTTACGAACATAAACCTTAAGTCATCCTGCATCTTTATCAGAAGGACGGCGGGGTCACGACCCACAACACGCGCGCTTCGCGCTTTGAGAGATTGGCAATATAGTGGTTCTCCGTCGGTTTAAAGCAGAAGCTGTCCCCTTTGTGAAGTTTAAGCTTTCTGCTGCCGATAACAAGAATTACACTGCCGGAAAGCACATATCCGAATTCCTCACCCTCGTGGGGTTCATCCTCAAAAGTTCTGCCTCCTTCGCCGAGCGTCACAAGAATGGGTTCCAAATCATTTTTCTGAGCGTTCGGAACAAGCCAGCAGACCTTTGAGCCAAGGTCGGAATCTTCGCTTTCGAACATGTCGTCCGGGGTGAAGACAACTTTTTCATCCGCATCCCCGGTTGTGAAAAAATCGGCAATATCGGTGCCCAAAGCTTCAAGGATGTCGATAAGAGTTGCAATGGACGGCGAGGTCAGATTGCGTTCAAGCTGCGAAATAAAGCCTTTTGAAAGCTCGGTTCTTGCCGCAAGTTCCTCCTGCGTCAGTCCGAGTTTCAGCCGAGTTCGCTTGATTTTATCGCCGATGTCGATCACCGTATCGCTCTCCTTTCCGAGCAGCAGTCCGCGCTTTTCAGGTGTTTTGAATCACTAAACTCCGTGTTTAGTTCCGCACCCCCTGCGCCGAACATGAAAGCTAAACCTTGAGTTAAGCATTGCTAAACTCAAGGCATATTAAAACACTTTTCCGCCCCATTGTCAACAGTTCCGCAACAATATACATTTTTTGACTTGTTTTGACGCTTTTCGTCGTTTCGGGCCATCCTTTTTGTTCTGTCTCCCGTTCCGAATCATGTTTTGCGGAAATGCAATATAAATGATTAATATATCTGTTGACATTCAATATACGCAATGCTAAAATCGACATGTGTCCGATGCTCTGTCGGGCAGAAAGAAATATACGGAGGACAGTTTCAGAATGAAAAAACTTATCTCGCTTCTCATCGCCGTGCTTATGGTATTCGGGCTTTTGCCCGTACTGTCGGCCCCGGCGACACATGCTTCCGCCGACTCATCCGACGGCTACGGTGATTCCAAATCCGCCTCGCATCCGGCTGATACACTTCGCGGATTCAGCTATTTTTATCACGACTCAAAATTCATGGGCGGGCCTTACGGCTGGGTCTCAATGGCGTCCGGCAATCCGGAAGGCGCAAGCTTCATATCCGACTTTACAGAAAGCGGTTACGTTGCCGGTGAATTTTACAACGGCTACGTTTACGGCTATCGCTATGCGGAGGAAAGCAATTACCACTTCTGCAAAGTGAACGCGTTCACTTTTGAAGAAACCATTCTCGGCACATCCGAAGCCGTTGCCGCCGATATGGCATACGACTATTCAACCGATACAATGTATGCTGTCAGCGGCGATCTTCTCTGCACGGTAAATCTTTCGGACGGTTCGCTTACCGAGGTCGGTTTCGTCGGCCCCGATGCAATGCTTGCTCTCGCCTGCTCCACCGACGGACAGCTTTACGGTATCGGTGACGACTGCAATCTTTATGCAATCGAAAAAACCGAGGGCATGGGCGAAGTATGCGGCTTTACGGGCGTCATTGCGGACGGACTTCAATCCATGGCATGGGATCACAATACCGACACGCTCTATTGGGCAAGCTGTGCAACCACTCCCCACCTTTTTACCTATTATACAACCATGGGCAATCTCTGTGAGCTGAATACCATCGACGGAACCGCAACCGTTATCGGCAACATTTACGGCAGCAAGATGCAGGTCACCTGCCTGTACTCCGTTCCCGATTTCTACGATGCGCCCGAATTCCCGCTCACGGATATGCACCTTAACCTTGACACTTCATACATGGTACCCGGACAGACCGCACAGCTTTCCGCATATATGGAACCCGCAAATGCAGAGCGCGGAGTCACATGGGCAACGTCAAACCCCAACATAGTCCGCGTTGACAATTGCGGCAAAATGACCGCAGTTGCAACCGGAACGGCACTTGTAACAGCCCAAAGCATCGACGGCAGCAAGATAAAAACCTGCACTGTAAACGTTGTTTCGAGCACGGACGGACTGACCCTTGATGATGCAGTCAACGGAACGGGTTCGAACTATACTTATAACAATGCAGCAAATTACCCCTTTGAAACAGAGATTCGCGACGGCAGGCTCTGCGCTGCTTCAACGATGACCGTTCAGGGTGAAGCACTGCTTCAAGTTGACCTCGGCACTCTTACCGCAGGCAGCGTTGTGCGTTTTGATTGGAAGACGGACACGCGTTATATGTTCCACGGCTGGATACTTTGGTTCAATAACGACTACGTTGCAAACCTCACAGGTTCAACCGGCTGGCTCACATACGAATATGTCATTCCCGTAACGGGGCAATATGTCCTCACATGGAATCTTCACAAGGACAACTCCCCCGTTGACGGCTCAAATATGAGCTGGGTCGATAACCTTGTTGTTGAAAGCCAAAGCACTTCACCGGTGGAAGGTGTCAACGTTACCCCCGAAACTGCCGAGATGTACACCGGCGGACAGCTTGCGCTGAATGCAGAGGTTTACCCCTCAAATGTTGCCGATGCAAGCGTTTCCTGGAGCAGCAGCAATGAATCGGTTGCAACCGTCAATGCCGACGGCGTTGTTACCGCCGTTGCACCCGGCACCGCCGATATCATTGCAGCAACGACCGAAGGCGGCTTTACCGACAGCTGTTCCCTTACGGTCGTTGATTCCGCCGTTATTGATGCGCCAATCAGCGATGCACTTAACGTTTCGGGCGGTTCACTCGTTTTCTCGAACGATACCGCTCATCCATGGGCGGTTGACAGCGAAACTTTTGCGGGGAGAACGGCTGCAAAATCAACTATCAACGGCATGGCGGGAACTTCAACAGGCATCAGGCTCAATGCCGGAACACTTCATGCAGGCGACAGGCTCAGTTTTGACTGGCTGGCAAGCAGCGAGGGCGGCACTTGGGACTATGCGGCATTCATTGCCAACGGAAATGTTGAAGCAACGACGGGCGGCACCGACAACGATTGGGCGAACTTCATCTATACGGTGCCCGCGGACGGTGAATACATCTTTGAATGGACATATCAAAAGGACGGCTCACGCGATCAGGGCGATGACTGCGTTTATGTTGACGAGGTGTGCATTCTTCCGGCTGTCGGTGTTTTGGGCGATGTTGACGGAGACGGAACCGTTACAATATCCGATGCTCTCATGATAATGCGCAATGCCATGCAGCTGCTTGAGTTCACTCCCGCACAGGCCGCAGCTGCGGACATGGACGGCGACGGACTTATCACCGTTGAAGATGCACTCACCGCACTCCGCGCGGCCATTACCGTGCGTTAAAGAGTGCTTCCTCTCGCACTATACGGAGCAGCAGAGTTCGGAAAATTCCGTTAAACTGTATACCCGCGAAAAAATGCCGATGATTTAAGCCTTTTTCGCAATGAGCAAATTGTTCGGAATGTTCCCGGGCAAAAGAAGCGGATGCACCAAAACGATGCACCCGCTTTTTTATGTATGTGTTTAATCAATTGTGCGGCTTTTTGTGTTCAGTGCCCGATGCTGCGTTTAAGCTTCATAATCATTATCCTGAGCAGCTTTCCGGGAAGGATCTGCCACAGAAGCGCACCTGCGGCAATCGCAAACAGCGTGAAAAATCTTATCTTGCCGTGGTCGCAATAAAGCAGTGCGCCCGCCGTAATGCCGATTGCAATTGCACCGAAAAGCGTATCCGCCGCTGCTGTCACAAATCGATTTCCCCTTATCCTTACCAATCTGAATAAATCATAAATGATGCCTGCTGCCAATCCGCACCAAAGACAGCACAAAAAAACAGGTATCTGGTTCAGGGTGTTCTGCATCCTGCACGTTTTACCTCCTTTCGCTTTCAGCCGTTTCGACACAAACTGCCCGCGGCTGTCGCGGGTTTATCTGAACATTCTTGAAAAAAACGAACCGCGCTGAACGGGAACATCATCATATTCAAAGGCAATAATTTGTCCTTCTATGATAACCTGTCCTTCATCAAGGTTCAGCTTCGTAATATGGAGTTCGGTTCCTTCCACTGTAAGTCCTCCGCCCTCCGTCATAAGCACAACCATGCTTTCGTTGAAACTGCCGACATCCTTAACCCCTGTGATGCTTGCAAGCTCCCTGTTCTCAATATGCACGGAATGCGTGCGCAGCCTGAGCGTGCTCCCTTCGATACACGGTCTGTCATTCATTTTGTTTCTCCTCTCTCTTCTATATGTTTTTTACTGCCGAAACTGCGGCTTATCTGCCGACAGGCTTCGAAACAACACCGACAACTCAAGCTTTCCTTTTCGGAATACACTGAACTGTTCATTGTTTTCTCGGGAAATCCGTAACCGGTCTCCCCCCTGTGTCCTTTACACTGTATGCATGCCTGCACGGCATTATGCTGACATCGATGACTCGGCTGAAGTCTTTTCGGTATTAAGTAAACGTGTAGTTTTATAGCAAATAATCGATGTTTTATGTCAGTTTTCAATTCCGGTTATATCATTTACGATGCGCGCATAGGTGTTATAAAGAGCATTTATGCTGCAATTTTATCAGTCTGTCCGCACTGTGGCGGCGTTGTTTTTTCTTTGCCGTTGCATGTTTAAAAATATATTTTTGCTTTTTGAGTTTTTTTGTGGGGAAAAAAGCAAAAACTTGTATCAAACGGCAAGATAACCCGCTCGGAACGGAAAAATTGCTCTTGACGAAAATGCATTTCGGGAGTATGATATGAATGCGAGATATTGGTATGCTGAATTGAAAACAGATTGAATTCTTAGCTCCGTTTTTCACGTTCGTCAGAGCTATTGGAATATGTCATACCATTGATATAAAAAGACTAAACTTTGTGTGAGGTAATACTATGACCAGAGAGCAGCTGCTCGAAAAAAGCTTGGAAAGCTTGCGCGAAATTGCAAAGGCTCAGGGCGTTAAATCTATTACTAAATATCGAAAAGCAGAACTTGTTGAGATTATTATGAACGGCGGCATTGTCGCCAGAAACCAGCCGATTTTCGGTGCTTACAGTCAACTCAGTCAAATGCCTGATCCCATTGCCGCCGCAAGAGCGAAGCAAGCTGCCAAAGCTGCAAAGGATGCAGGAACTCCCCCCGTTGTTTCCGAAACCTCGCAGCCTGCTGTCGGCACACAGCCCGCTGCCGCACCCTCGGAACCGCAGCCCGCTGCCGCCGCTGCAAAAACAGTGTCGGAACAAATACCCGCTCCGACCCAAATACCCGCTCCGACCTTTAAAATGCCCAAGCCTTCCGCGGCTCCGCAGTTCCAGCCTGCCGCGCCGAAGCCCGCTCAGGGAACTGTTTCCGCACCAGCTCAAATGGCCGCTTCAATCCCGATGCAGTCTCACTCCGCGCCCGCACAGGAAAACCCGCGTTCGGGCTTTACACTCGGATACAACAGCTCACGTCAGCAGAATTACGGCAGTCAGCCTTATTCAAAAGGCTATGATCGCAGTGCTTATTCCTCTGCGCGTGACAGCCGCAGTTACAGCCGCAGCGGGCAAAACTACCCCGCAGGCAATAATTCAGGCAGCTATCGTCAGCCCAGAAACGAGCAGTATTCCTCCAACGATCCAAGCTATCGTCAGCAGCGCGGAAATGATTCTTTCCGCCAGCAGCCGCAGGATCCTTATCAGCAGCAAACCCTTTTCCCGCAGCAGGATTTTTATGCTCAGCAGGGTTATACTGCCCAACCCCAGAGCGGTTTCCAGCCCACTTATCCGCAGCAGGACAGTGCCTATCGTCAGCCTGCGGCAGGGTATACCAATCCCGTCATGCCCGGTGCGAATTATCCTGCAAGGCAGGAGGGTTACTACAACGCCGAATACGGAACGAGCAACCCTGCCGTTCCCGAAATGATCGAAGCCGGTGAATGCGATGATGCCGAGGGCATCCTTGAAATTATGTCCGACGGATACGGCTTTCTCAGGCGCGACAACTACCTTCCCGGAACGAACGATGTTTATGTTTCAAACTCCCAAATCCGCCGTTTCCGCCTCCGCACCGGCGATCTTGTAACAGGCAAAACGCGCCAGACAAGAGAGAACAATCGCTATGTTGCTCTTATGTACATCACGGCGATCAACGGCATCAGTCCCGAGGAAGCCGCGCTGCGCAAGCCTTTTGAGGATCTCGTCCCTATCTTCCCGAACGAGCGATTCACCCTTGAAACACCCGGAAACAGCCAAAAGGCGCTTGCAATTCGGCTTATAGACCTGATCTCCCCCATCGGCAAAGGTCAGAGAGGCCTTATTGTTTCTCAACCCAAGGCAGGAAAAACCACCCTGCTTAAGTCCATTGCAAACGGTATTGCTCAAAACTATCCCGATGTTCATCTTATTGTTCTCTTAATCGATGAACGTCCCGAGGAAGTTACCGATATGCAGCGCTCAATTAAGGGCGAAGTTGTTTATTCAACTTTTGACGAACTTCCCGAGCATCACACCCGCGTTGCCGAAATGGTTATGGAACGTTCCATGCGTCTTGTTGAAATGGGCAAGGATGTTGTCGTTCTTATGGACTCAATCACAAGGCTTGCCCGTGCCTATAACCTGACCATCAATTCCACCGGCAAAACCCTGTCCGGCGGAATGGATCCCGGTGCGCTGCATAAACCCAAGCGTTTCTTCGGTGCTGCACGCAACATTGAAGACGGCGGAAGTCTCACGGTTATTGCAACCGCACTTGTTGAAACCGGTTCCCGCATGGACGATATGGTCTATGAAGAGTTTAAAGGCACAGGAAACATGGAGATTCATCTGGATCGCAAGCTTTCCGAAAAGCGCATCTTCCCTGCCGTTGACATATATAAGTCCGGCACAAGACGCGAGGAGCTGCTTCTCACGGATGATGAGCTTGACTGCGTCACCCGTATGCGCAGGATGCTCTCCGGCGGAAATACAGCAGAAGTTACGGAACAGGTTATCAACATGCTTGAAAAAGCACCGACCAATGCCGAATTCTGTACGCTCTTCAAAAACTACATTGCGATGTATGAAAAGGATGGCTACATGTCCGCGGGAAGAACGCCGCTCAGACGGTGAGCAATCACGGTGAGCAATCATTGAATTAACACAGCATTATGCACAAGCCCTCGCCGCGGCATTCGGCGAGGGCTTGATTGAAACAAAAAACAGTACGAATAAAGCCTTCTGCCGATCGGCAGAAGGCTTTTGGCTCCCCCTGTTGGACTCGAACCAACGACACTGCGGTTAACAGCCGCATGCTCTACCGACTGAGCTAAGGAGGAATATTGAATTTGAACATCAGTTCCTTCGAACAAGATGTATTATACACCCATTGGACGTATTATGCAATACCCTTTTGCAAATATAACATCGTGCTCATTGTTGCACGGGCTCAATATAATATTTGTATTTGTTTGGAGCATAGGTCTGTGTTTATGCATCAACCGCCGCCTGCATTCCCGTTTGAATTTCCGGCAATCTCCATGAAGGTCATCATCGCTTCCCAAACCGCTGCTGTCAAAGCAACGAAACAGGCACAGGCATTGCAAACAGCAATTGCAGTCAATGCCTGCTCTTTGCCGGAAAAGAGCATGTTTGCAAACGGGAGCAAGAACAGCAAGCAGCCGGTAATCCTGTTTGCGACGGTGTGCCTCATAATAAACCATCTCAGCGCGACGAATCCCGCAGGAACGCTGCAAAACAAATTGTGATAACAGCAGCAATCACTCAAATAACCCAATTGTCGAATTGCAGCTTCGGCAGAACATTACTTAATCGGAAGCAATGCAGCCTATACAGCAATCCGCGTCAAAGTGACAATATTTGCCGCATTGTCATGCAGCACCTTATTTCTGCACTTCATACCCCGCTCCGTTCACGGATAAAAATGAAATAACAAAACAGCATTTCAACAGGAAATGCTGTTTTGTGGCTCCCCCTGTTGGACTCGAACCAACGACACTGCGGTTAACAGCCGCATGCTCTACCGACTGAGCTAAGGAGGAATACTATTTTCTCAACAGTTGCTATTATACCTCCAACCGACTTAAAATGCAAGGGCTTTTGACAATATATTTATTTTCCGCGCACTTTGATTATTTGCTCAAAGGAATACTCCGCATACTCATAGATAATCAAATCCAGCTCCTTTCGCACATTGTCGGGCAGTTTAACTCTTCCCATTTGCGGCAGCGGCAGCAGAATCATGCGGCGCAGCGCTTCAGCCGAAAGCGCACTGATCACGCGGCAGCCGACACCGCAATAATCGCAAAGGGTTCCTCCCTGCACTTTTGAAAATGCAACCTCCTTCTGCTTTCGCAAATCCTTCCCACAGCGTACGCAATGCGTCAGGACGGGTTTATAGCCGGCAAGGCAGAGCATTTTGGCCGTGGAACAGAGTTCAATGTCTATCGGATTGTTGTCTCCGTATGCAAGAAAGCTCAGTGCATGGTAGCACAAAGGAAAAAGTTCCGCGCCGCCATGGTTATACGCAATAATTTCCGCAAAACGAAGAATCTGGTTTGCTGAAACAAGCCTTTCGTAGTCCTCCCTTATCGGATAAAACGATTCCTTAATTGCTGTTGACGAAGCGTACAATATTCCGCCGCGTTCATACACAACAAACTCACCGTAGCAGCACTGCTCTGAAACTGCATCGGTTGAAACGGAGCTTTTTTTTCGGCAGTTGCGCACGGTAACAGCGACAGCACCGCGTTCCTGCGTGAGGACGGTCAGTATACGGTCGTTGTCGCGATAATTCGCATATCTCAATACTATTCCGTTCAGTGTTTCAAATGCCATGTTGAATTCATACCGCCGTATCGCGCTGCTCCGCACACCTTACCGACACCGGTAAGCACGTTTGAAAGCCCATGTGTTTTTTTTCGTTTTTCGGGAACACTAAGCTCACTTCGATAAGGCAGCTCGAAGTATTCCCGAATCTGTTACCGCAACGAAAAGGAGGACATGATGAACCATTCAGTCACAGAAAGCGGCACCGCGGACAATCAGGAACAGCTCTTTTCCGAAACATTTCGCAAAAAAAGCGACAGGGCTCCAAGCAGCGAAAAAGCACAAAAATCTCTTTGGGCCGATTTTGCCGCAACGGGAAATGTTGAAGCTTATCTCAGGTACCGCCGTGCCTTCGGGCAGCGCAAGGATGAATAATCGGCGATTATTGCAAAATCGGCACCGCTCTTCCGCCAAATGTCGTCCGTCGCTTAAAAATCGGGAGTAAAGCCGAATTCTTTCAACGCGGAAGCACTGTTGCGCCAGTCGGGACGAACCTTTACCCAAAGCTGAAGGTTCACCTTTGTTCCGAAAAGCCATTCTATATCACGCCGCGCTTCCGAACCGATGCGTTTGAGCATTCTCCCGCCGTGTCCGATTATGATGCCTTTGTGTGTTTCGCGCTCGCAATAAATGGTTGCAAAAACATCGTGTATCCCGTCTTCACGGAGCTTGATTTTGTCAATGCCTATGCCTATGCCGTGCGGTATCTCATCCCGCAGCAGTTTCAATGCGTTTTCACGTATCATTTCACCGCAGATCGCCCACATAGGCTGATCCGTCACCATATCGTCAGGATAATACTGCGGACCTTCGGTCAGGTATTTGCAAAGAATCGCTTCAAGTTTATCCACATTTCGACCCGTCTCCGCGCTTATTGCAACAATATCCTTTATGTAAGGTTCTGTTTCAAGCCGTTCGCGGATCTCGTCGATATCTCCGAGACTCACAAGGTCGCTTTTGTTAATTGCGGCAACCACAGCTGTTTTTCCGCATCGTTCGCCGAGCCGGGACAGCAGCAATTCATCCTTTTCGCGTATACCGACGGAAGCGTCAAGCATTAAAAGTATCGCTTCAACCTCATTCACGGCATCAAATGCGACTTTCAGCATGTATTCGCCCAAACGATTTTTCGGCGCCGTCACTCCGGGAGTGTCAAGAAAAATTATCTGGTAATCCTTTCTTGACACAATGCCCGTTATCCTGTTGCGCGTTGTTTGCGCTCTGTCGGAAACAATGCTGATTTTTTGCCCGACCATGCGGTTCATCAATGTTGATTTTCCGACATTCGGAGAACCGATTATCGTTACGAATCCGGATCTGTATGCTGATTTATTCTGTGTTTGTGTCATTGTTTACTCCATATCTTTTTTTGAGAACGCAAAGGGCAGAAGTTCGCCGAGGGAAAGAATTCTGTATTTGCCTTCCCTGTTTATGCAAATAACAGGCATTTCCGCATCACAGAACTCCGCAAGCACCTGTCTGCATACCCCGCACGGGGCCGTAAAATTTTCGCTGTCCGAAGCAACGGCAATTGCTGAAAACTGACGTTCCCCCTCGTAAACTGCTTTAAATATCGCCGTCCGTTCCGCACAGTTTGTGGGCGAATAAGCGGCATTTTCTATATTGCAGCCGCAATACAGCGTTCCGTTTTTTGACATCAGGCAAGCCCCGACGCGAAAATGCGAATAAGGCACATATGCGCGTTCGCGTGCCTCGAGTGCAAGTCCGACGAGCTGATTAATCTTTTGTTCCGTCAGTTCAAAACCATTCATATTTACTCCGTGCATCCATCAATTCGTTTTGCAATTGCGGACATTATTCTCCGCTGATGTTCAAGCATAGCCGTTTCATCCTCCGGCCGCATATGATCGAAGCCCAAAAGATGCAGCACTCCGTGAACGGTAAGGAACATCAGTTCGCGCTCCGTCGAATGCCCGAGAGCTGCGCCCTGTTCCGCAGCGCGCGGAACCGAAATCATAATATCACCCAGGAAATCATCCGGAATGCTGAGTATTTCATCACCTTCATCCGCAGGGAAACTCAAAACATCCGTCGCCCTGTCAACATCGCGATATTCACGGTTGTAAGCATGAATCGTTTCATCGTCTGTCAAAACGATCGAAACGCCGCGCCCGGCCGCACCCTCAATCGCAAGAGCGGAAAGCGCAGCCCTCTGCACCGCATCGGTTTCCGACTGTGCCGCATCAAAATTCATTGTTTCAATGCTCATCGCAGAGGATTTAATGTTCCGTTCGGTTCGGTCTTCACCGTTCTTTTTTATTGTATCTTCATACTTGCTGTTCACTTGTTTTTTCCTCTAAAGGCGGATATTCCACCCTTTCATGATACTGAGCCGAAAGAGTTTTTAAAAAGCTCTGCTCAATTCTTTTGATATCTTTTGCCGTAAGCGGTGATTCGCTGAGCTGCCCGTCCTCACGCAGCCAAAGGCCGTTTATCACTTCGTGAACTTTATCCGCAATCATCTCATGAGTCGGATTTTTCATCGAGCGCACAGCCGCCTCGCAGCAATCGGCAAGCATTATTATCGCGCTTTCCTTGGTGGAAGGTTTGTTTGCTTTGTAGCGGTAAACAGCGGCATCAACCTCCTCGGGCGAACCCGCATCATTCACGGCCTTGTTATAGAAAAAGCGTACAAGTGAATCACCGTGATGCTGCGCAACAATTTCAATCACGTCGGACGGGAATTTATGCTTTTTGAGCAAGGTCACTCCGTCACTTTGGTGAGAAATTATCCGGCGTGCACTCTCCTCCGGCGGAAGTTCATCGTGAATGTTATAGTCACGCTGATTTTCTATAAAATGTGCGGGGCTTGTGAGTTTGCCGACATCATGGTAATACGCTGCAACCTTGCATAAAAGTGAGTTCGCATCCACCTCATCCGCCGCCGATTCCGCAAGTGCCGCAACAAGAATGGAATGATGATATGTCCCCGGTGCTTCAAACATCAGCCGCTTTAATAACGGGTTGTTATTGTTCAAAAGGTCATTGAGTCTCGTTTCGGTTGTTACATCGAAAATGCTTTCGCACACAGGCATCAGCCCGACTGCAAGCACGCCGCACAACGCAGAGCTTGCAAGCAGGCCGCAGGCGTCAAGAAGCACATCGGTAATACGGACACCGAAGAAGGCTTGTACACAGATAAGGATAATACCTGAAACAATCCCGCCGATGACGCCGGAAATAATCGGCGAAGTTCTTCCTTTGTTGATTTTCAGTGCAATCACCGCAGCAAAACCGCCGGCGGAAACAGCAGCAAGCATTGACAACGGCTTATATGCAAGAGCAGCATCGGGCAAACAGGCAAACAGAGCTGCATATACGGCCAGCATGGCTGTGCATGCGTACGCACAATGTCTTCCGACAAGCAATGCGGCAAGAATAATCCCGAGGAATGCCGCTGTAAAAGCATATCCGACGCAGGTCGTAAACACACTCAGCACCGTTGAAACAAGAAGAAGAATTGCTGTTATCAACAGCTGCTTAAGATTTTTCGTTATACGGTTTCTTTCCGCAAACAAAAGCAAGCCGAATCCCGCCGTTGTTGCAAGTGAAGCAACTCCGCAAATCAATGCGCACATCACATACCCGCCGTGGGGAATTCCCGCTTTTGCGCCCGCATCCGCAAGACGCAGATAAAAGGCGAAATACTCTGCAATTGCCGTGCAAGCAAGCACGATAAACGCGCTTCGCGGGGTGACGGCCCTTTTTGTTCCGCCCGCCCCGCCGGCATCTCCGCTGCGTTTTTTGGCTCGTCTCTGCATTTTGTCCTCCTGTTGCTTTTATCTGATTATAAAAATCGGAGAAAATCCCGACCGTTCTCTTCCGCCGTGCATTACCTTGAAGCAAAGTTTTCGCAAAGCTTTTCAGCGTTTTGCCGGTCTGAAACCGTCATCCCGTTCGCTTCGCGAGCCGGAGCGGCTGTGCTCTCCGTCGTTGACTTGTTCTCCGTCACGGACGGCAGCAGCGCGCTCCGCCGCACGTTCTGCGGCACGTTCCGCCGCTTTTTCATATGCACGAACAATGCGCTGAACCATTTCATGACGAACAACATCCCGCGCCGTGAGATAAACGATGCTCAAACCTTCAACGTCATTCAAAACGCGAAGCGCATGAATAAGTCCGCTTGTTTTTTCCCGCGGGAGATCTATCTGAGTAATGTCACCCGTCACAACGACACGCGAACCCTCGCCAAAGCGCGTAAGGAACATTTTCATCTGTTCAACGGTGCAGTTCTGCGCTTCATCCAAAATAATATACGCATCATTCAGCGTACGTCCGCGCATGTATGCAAGCGGGGCAACCTCGATCACCCCGCGCTCAGATAAAATGCGGAAGTTTTCCGAACCGAGAAAATCATAAAGCGCATCGTAGAGCGGTCGCAGGTAAGGGTCAACTTTGTTTTGCAGATCTCCCGGCAGGAATCCGAGCTTCTCCCCCGCTTCCACCGCAGGCCTTGTGAGGATGATTCGGCTGACTTCCTTGTTTTTGTATGCAAGCACGGCCATTGCAACCGCAAGATATGTTTTGCCCGTGCCCGCAGGACCCACTCCGAAAACGACTGTGTTGTGTTTCAGTGCGTTTATGTAACGCTTCTGCCCCAGTGTTTTGCACTTTATCTGCTTGCCCTTGCTTGTGAATGCAATGACATCATCCGCAAGCTCAAGAATCAACTCCGAATTGCCTTCCCGCGCAAGGTCAATTGCGTATCGTATGCGCCCTCTGTCAATACTCTCACCGCGTTTAATCAGCGAAAGCAGTTTTTCAACTACATTGCGCGCAATATCCACTGCACTCTGCTTTCCGCTGATATTGATCTTTTCGGAATCGGCAGCGATGTTCGTGCCGGTTTCGGCTTCTATTATTTTGAGATTTTCGTCAAAGACGCCGAACAGTTTTATTATCTCGTCCATGGACTCAATCTCCGTAAATTCGGTCACGGTCGGTTCATCAACAACTGCCTTGCCGTTGAGCATATTGCCTGCATCGGCAGTGCTTTCCGTATCCGTCAATTCGTTTATTTCGTATCTTTTCTCAGTCGGCATATGTTCTTTTCCTTTATTTCGCATATCCTGTTTTTTATGATTACAACCTCGGTCGGACTTTTTGCTTAAAAGCCGCGGAATAAACACACTTTCGCATCGGTCGTATCGTTTAAAGCAATTTCAAACCTTCCGCTTCGCGCCTTGTTGATTTTCAATCAGTAATACTGAATGTATCCGATGTTTTCAATCGTTTGAACATTCAAAACGGCAATAAGCGTTCCGTCCGCTTGCTGTATGAAATCGGTTGATTTTGCAATTATTCTTGCATCCTTCGGAATCGATGATTTCATTTCGGCGTCAAGCTTCGCGTTCGCTGCTGCTGTCATCTCATCGTATGTAAGATTTTTTTCCGCAACAACAAGCTCATGCGCCCTGCCTTTGTAAACACGGACAGGCAGAAGCCCTGCATCCAATGTTTCGCAGGATTCAAGCGTAATTTCAAATTCATCATAGAGCACGCGGGATTCCCGAGTAATTCTCTTTCCTTTAAATAGGGTCGGAAAACTTATTTGCGTGTATTCGCAGCTGTTCCCGCTTTGGCAAAGTTTGGGGGCTGTTTTTCCGATTTCAACAGAAAACCGATAAGCAACCTGACCCGTTATTGTTCCGCAGGAATGCACAAGTACGCGCTCCGACGAACCTTCCGGGGTTATATCCCCATCAATCAAAAGCTGTCCCTGCCGAACAGCTGCACCCTTCCTGACGGCAGCATTGCCTTTGTTTGCAACTATGCTGAGGATTACGCAGTCCTTGTCCGCATATATGCCGCAAGGTTCCGTGTTTTCTTCCGTCGAGGCAGCGGAATTGTATTCACTGACGTTGATTTTCAGCACAACGCCGCAAATACCCGCATCCGCAAAGCTCAACGTCGGCAGCGCATTCAGAAGCGAATCGGCAACGCGCTCAGCATTCAACTTGGCTGACGGCATTCCTATGCGTACTCCGCAATCCGCAACCACCGAAAGAATTTCGGACGGCTCCAACGCATCACATCCGGAAATATCAATCAGCAGCACTCGGTGCGACAATATGCACATGGCTGCAAAGCCGATAATCAATACTGCGATCAGCATGAAACGCGATTTAAGTGATCTCAGCAGCACGGGCAGCCCGCGCTGTTCAAGAACGCACGCTTCCCCACCGTGCAATTCCGTCAACTCAACAAGCGGCATGCAGTTGCCTGTCTCCGTGACGGCTGTTATCGTGCTTTTATTTTCGCGCTCGATATTGTGCAGAGATATGCCCTCCGCCAGCAAAAGATTAACCATTTTTTCCGGGCGCATGCACCTCATCCTTATTTTAACATATCCCCGAGTAAATTTCCACAAAAACATATATCTGTTCGCCGCTCCGATTTCCTTCTATTTTTCTTTGCAGAATGATGTATTCGAATCATTTTCCGTGCCCGCCGACCACGGTCTTCAGCGCGAGCTTTCATATTCGACCGCAGCTATTTCGCCCGTGCATACAACGGTCTGCTTATCCGCGCAGCAGATTCTGAGTTCGGTTCCGGCAATGCTCAGTATTCCGAGTGCGGTATGCAGCCGAACCTTTGAATCCGAAAATTCCAGCACGCCGCGGTGATTCTCTATTTCCGCAGTATTTCTTCCGAATATGCGTATGCACGGCACGTTGTCAAGCGTACCCTCCGGCAGATCAAGCTTCGTCAGCAAAGCACCCGTTGCCTTGCTCATGCGATATTTTTTGCATTCTGTTTCGTTCCTCATGCAATAATAATATGAGCAGACCCGTGCATTATATGTTGTTCTGCATAATTCGGCTGCGCAAAGTAATCATATATCATGCGTTCGCATAACAATTTGGCTTTGCAAAGGGGCTTTGAATTTATTGTTTCCATGAAAACAGCGCTCCCGAATCGACAGCGGATTCAACGCTGTTTTTTATCGAAACCCGTTGCCCCCAAACGGAAAATGTTGTAAAATAGAGCTGCGGTTAGCCCATGCTTACACATCATGCCTTGCATCGGGCAATCCGCAATTATGCTTACAGGAGGTTTTCTTTCTATGATAAAGGAATATTCAATCAGCGGAATGAGCTGCGCCGCCTGCTCCGCCTCGGTTGAACGCGCCGTTCGCCGCATTTCCGGAGTTGACGCTGCAAGCGTCAATCTTTCAACAGAAAAACTTTTTGTACGAAGTGCAAATGACCTTTCCGATGAAATTTTTGCCGCCGTGCAAAAAGTCGGGTTCGGCATTGCTCCGGTCGTTTCGGCGAAGAAGCAATCCGCTATCGACGCCGAGCGGCGTCGGCTTGACATCAAAAAAAGGCGCAGCAACCTTATCCTTGCCGCAGTGTTTGCAATTCCGCTCTTTTATATTTCAATGGGGCACATGGTAGGGCTTCCTGTCCCCGCGTTCATCACCGAACCGCGGGCTTTCGCCGTTACGCAGATGATTCTGCTGCTGCCCGTGCTTTTTGCCGGCAGAGCATTCTATGTGCGCGGAATCAAGGCGATATTCGGACTGCACCCGAATATGGATTCGCTTATTGCCGTCGGCACAATTGCATCAATTGCCTATTCCGTTTACTCAACCGTACTGATATTCAAAGGACAGCATCATATGATGCATGAAGGGCTGTATTTCGAATCCGCCGGCGTTATCATCACTCTCGTCATGTTGGGCAAATACCTCGAACAGCGTGCAAAATCACGCACGGGCGATGCCATTGCAAAGCTCATCGGGCTTGCACCGGACACCGCATGTGTTGTTGCAAAAGACGGAAGCGAAAAGCAGGTTGACGTTGATGAGCTTGTTGTGGGTGAGATCATCCGCGTTCGCCCCGGTGAGCGCATCCCCGTTGACGGCGAAATAATCGACGGCACAACAAGTGTCGATGAATCCATGCTCAGCGGCGAAAGCATTCCCGTCGATAAACAGCCCGGGGACGAGGTCATCGGCGGCAGCGTCAACCTCAGCGGCAGTTTCACATACAAAACGCGCCGCGTCGGCGATGATACCGTTCTTTCCGGCATGGTTCGCATGGTTGAGCAGGCGCAGGGCAGTAAAGCTCCCATTGCCGGGCTTGCAGACAAAATCAGCGGCATATTTGTGCCCGCTGTCGGCGCAATTGCACTCGTAAGCGCAGTCATTTGGCTGCTTGCAGGGCAAAGTTTCGGCATTGCGCTTAAAATTTTCGTTTCAGTGCTTGTTATCGCCTGCCCCTGCGCACTCGGGCTTGCAACTCCGACGGCTATCATGGTCGGCATGGGGCGCGGCGCATCACTCGGCATTTTTATCAAAAACGGTGAAGCTCTTGAACATGCCTGCAAAATTGACACGATTATTCTTGATAAAACAGGCACAATCACAGAGGGGCGCCCGGTTGTTGAAAAAGTTATTCCGCACGGCATTGACGAAAAAGAGTTTCTGCACCTTTTTGCATGCGGTGAGGCCTCCAGCGAACACCCGCTTGCGCGGGCAGTCACGGACTATGCTTCTGAAAAAAGTATTCCGTTCTCCGCACCGAAGGAATTCGAAGCCCTTGCGGGACGCGGTGCGAAAGCGATCGTCGACGGCAAAAGCATTCTTATCGGGAACGAACGACTTTTTTCCGAAACGGAAATCGAATACGATAAAGCCGCACTCGACGAGCTTACTTTGTCCGGCTGCACACCGCTGATGCTTGCCGTTGACGGCATGTACCGTGGAATAATCGGCGTTGCGGATGCAATAAAGCCTTCCTCCGCAAAAGCGGTCCGGACACTTAAAGCACACGGCATCGATGTTTGGCTCGTCACCGGAGACAATGCGCACACGGCCGAAAGCGTTGCAAAGCAAGTCGGCATAGAGCACGTGAAGAGCGGCTGTCTCCCCTCCGACAAAAACGACTGCATTGCAGAACTTCAAAAACAAGGACACCTCGTTGCAATGGTCGGAGACGGCATAAATGATGCTGCCGCGCTCGCGCTCTCCGACGTCGGCATTGCAATCGGCACCGGCACGGACGTTGCTGCCGCAAGTGCGGATATTGTGCTTGCAAAAGGTGAACTCACCGGAATCAGCGATGCACTTCTGCTCTCCCGCACAACGCTCAGAATCATTAAGGAAAACCTTTTCTGGGCATTCGCTTACAATTGTCTTGGCATTCCCGTTGCGGCGGGTTTGCTGTATGCATTCGGCGGACCGCTGCTTAACCCCATGCTTGCTGCACTTGCAATGAGCCTCAGCTCAGTTACGGTGCTTACAAATGCATTGCGGCTGAAGCGGGCAAAACTGAAGTAGTTTTTTCTCCGTTTTCGCCGAATGCGCAGGCAACACAATAATATTGTGTTTTCGGTATAAAATTGGTATAATATGCTTGGAACAAAATCATGGAGGTTACGGCTTGATAAACAAGAGCATTTCAGAGGCCGTTCTTGAGGCTGCACTCAGGACGGGCGGGGATTTTTCTGAACTTTACATGCAGGATACCGAATTCAACACGGTAAAAATGGTTGACGGAGCAGTTGACAATGCAAGCTATGAGCGCAAAGCCGGCGCAGGCGTGCGTGTCCTCAAAGGCACGCGCAGCGCATATGCATACACTGCGAACACAAGCGAAAGCGCTTTAATTGCAGCTGCAAAGGCGGCGGCATCCGCACTTAACGAAGCAAAGGAATTCGAAGCTAAATCCGTCTGCGTTGAACGCATCGGCGGATACGAGCAAAAAATACCTTTTTCAACCATAAAAAATGCAGATAGAATCGCGCTTTTGCGCAGCGGCACAGCAGCAGCAAAGGCCCATTCAAACGAAGTCACTCAGGTCGTTGCGGCGTATATGGATTGCGACCATCGCATTGCGGTCTGCAACAGCGATGGCGTTTATGCCGAGGATCGTCGGCCGCGAACAAGGCTGATGATTCAATCGGTTGCAATGGCAAACGGCGAAGCGCAAACAGGTTATGAAGGCCCCGGGCTTGGAAAAGGATTCGAAGCTTATCAGCAAATCGACCCGGAAACCGTCGGCAAAGAAGCTTCACGTATTGCGATAACAATGCTTCACGCACCCGAATGCCCGGCAGGAATGGTTCCCGTTGTTATCGACGGGGGCTTTGGCGGTGTTATTCTGCATGAAGCTTGCGTGCATGGGCTTGAAGCCACCAGCGTCGGCCGCGGGAATTCTGTTTTCTGCAACAAACTCGGTCAAAAAATCGCAAGCGATATCGTGACGGCGGTTGACGACGGGACGATGCCCGGCGAATGGGGCAGCATGTGCTTTGACGATGAGGGACATCCCGCTCAGCGCAACGTTCTTATTGAAAACGGAGTCCTCAAGAGCTACCTTGTTGACATACTCGGTTCACGCCTTATGAACCACCCTGTCACCGGCAGCGGCAGACGACAGGATTATACATATGCCCCCACTTCCCGCATGACCAACACTTTCTTTGCTGAAGGCACTGACGATGAAGAGGCCATGCTTGCAACCATGGGCGACGGTTTGTTCGCCGCAAAGATGGGCGGCGGCTCCGTGAACCCTCTCACCGGTGAATTCAATTTCGCCGTTCTTGAAGGTTACTGGGTTAAAAACGGCAAGATTCTTTGCCCTGTCCGCGGTGCAACGCTCATCGGCAAGGGCGCGGACGTTCTTATGAAAATCGACCGCATCGGCAGAAGGATGTGGATGGGTCAGGGCATGTGCGGCTCATCATCCGGCAGCGTTCCGACAAATGTCGGCCAGCCGCGCATTCGCGTAAGTGAAATCACTGTCGGCGGCAAAGGAGGCGCGCTGTAATGACTTTTGAATCCTTTAAAGAAGCCTGCTTTAAGGCTGCACTTGAAAAAGGCTGTGAAGCCGCTGAAGTTTTTTTCCGTGAAGATGAGTCCTTTTCGGTTAATGTGCTGAATTCCGAAATCAGCAAATACACCTCCGCACACGCTTACGGACTCAATCTGCGTGTCGTTTTCGGCGGCAAAACGGGTTATGCCTACACCGAAGTTTTCGACAACGCCGATGCTCTTGTTGAAAGTGCAATCGACAATGCTCGTGTTATTGAAAACAATGATGAAAACCCCATGCAGAGCAAATGCGAGTATCCGACAATAAATCAAAAGCAGAACCCTGTGGCGGACATGAGCGAAAGCAAAAAAATCGAGCTTGCATTGAGACTTGAACGCGATACTCTCGATTTTGACGACCGAGTAAACCGTGTTGCTTACTGTGCGGTTGAAACGGGTGTTGAGACCACGCGCATCCATAACACGTACGGACTTTGTGCCGATAAGGAAAACAAATACTCCGTTGCTGTCATCGAACCGATTTTGCGCATCGGTGAAGACGAGCGCGAAAGTTTTGCTTTCAAATTCGGCTCAGGCATGTTGGATTGCGGGGACATTATCAAAGAGAGTGTCGACAATGCACTGATGCAGTTCCATGCTTCTGCCGTTGATTCCGGTGAATATCGTGTCCTTCTGCGCAGCGATGCAGCAACGGATCTGCTTTCCGCTTTTTCGAGCATGTTCTCCGCAGACAGCGTTCAAAAGGGACTTTCCCTGTTGAAAGACAAACTCGGCGAGCGCATAGCAAATCCCTGCATTTCAATCATTGACGATCCGTTCGAGGAGGATAATCCCCGCGCATTCGATGCCGAAGGAACACCTTCCGTAAAAACTGTTGTTGTTGAAGACGGCATACTTAAGAGCTTTCTTCACAATCTTAAAACCGCACGAAAGGCGGGTGTTGCCTCCACCTCCAACGCCGGACGCGCCGGTGTCGCCTCTCCTGTCGGAGTTTCTCCCAGCAACTTTTTCATTGCAAAAGGCGAAAAGAGCTATGATACGCTTGTTTCCGAACTTGACAGCGGAATTGTCGTTACCGAACTCGGCGGCCTTCACAGCGGACTCGATCCCGTCAGCGGCGATTTTTCGTTGATTGCAAAAGGACTGCTTGTTGAACAGGGCAGCGTCATCCGTTCCGTTGACCAGATTACCTGTGCCGGCAATTTTCTCTCGCTTATGAATTCCGTTATCGCCGCAGGCAGCGACCTGCGTTTCGGCTTTCCCGGCGGCGGCAGAGTCGGCTCTCCGAGTCTCCTTGTTGAAAAGCTTATGATTTCAGGTAAATAATCGAACCTTTCTTCGACTGTATCAAAATGCCCCGAACCCGCGCAAATGCGGGAACGGGGCTGTTTAAATTGGCGCTATACCAAATATGGGGATCAAGAGTTGAGGCAAAACTCTCCGAATTGATGAAGAATACGGCGTAGAAAAACCAAACTCATCAAAGAGGACTTTATACCTCAACAAGATTATACCGCAAGACTGCTCGGCATGTAAGTCGTGAACGTGCTCACCACCGTTTTCCGGCAATGGCTGCATCCAACTTGTTTCTGATGATGCATTTCGGAGCAGAGTTTTCGGAAACCGCCTCTGTCTGCATTCGAAGCGGATTACCTGCATTGAAACCATACGCACGATTGTTTTTGCCGGTCAATTCACGTGAAGAAACTTCCAGCAAAGCTTTCCTTGTTAACTTAGCTTAAGTTAACAAGGAATTACAGCAACCGAACCGTTGCGTCCGATTGCCCTGCAGCAATCAACATATACTTCAATGAACGCATATCCGCCGCGCAAGGCTAAGGACCGAGCCTTTTCCAATCCGCCCGGAAGGGCTTTCCCGCCCGGATAGTGTTCAATTATTTGTCCGGTAACATCGAGGGTATGAACTTCATATGGTTTGCCAAGGTAACAAATTGATACAATACCAAGCATAATTACGTTGATTTCCACTTCAGGAAATTCATTATGAATGGCGTCAATAATTCTTTTAACTTTTTGTTGATTTTGTACATGGCCACCGATATCTAACTCGCACATTGTCTGTATATAATCTTTAGAACGCTTTTTGCGCAGATATCTATCCAATTCCATTTTATTCATCTGCTGAGTTTGCAACTTTTGCTGCTGAATCGGAGCAGTACTCAATGTTGTTCCCGTCAGATTCCGGGTTTCAGGTCGTGTCAGTAATGGCTTTGGCATTTTGTTACCTCCTCATTTTCTTTTTGTTTATTCCGCTTATATGTTTATATTTTTGCACTCTTAAGAATAAGAATTAAACCGATAATTATGACGCAAGCAGGCGCAAACGCAGCCAATATCATTGATAAGTTGGATAGGCTGTTCGAAATGCTTTCAAAGTTATTTTCTAAAACCCAAATGCCAAAGACATAAATAATTGCCTTCAGAAAGGATGCCCTCAGGATACCGGCAACGCTGCTTTTCGAAAACAGCAGCAATGCTCCGACAAGTCCAACTCGCGCAACACGGTTTGCATTAAGCTGAGATATAACTAAGAATGGTATCGTTCCCATTGAGAGCAATGCGATGATACTGCCGACAACAGCAACAATCCAGTTATACGTATCCGTTTTCTTAATAACATAATTGAGCAGCAATAATGCGGCAAGAGCAACAACCATTCCGATAAGGATTTTTACCATGAATGTCCTTATCTTGAGCCCGCTTTCTGCAGTTTGACGCGCTCTATACGGCAGTATTTTCGTAATGATTTCAATCAACGCTGAAAGAATTACTGTATCCATAAATGCAATTGCAGCGGACGATGGGCTTTCCGAGAAAGCATTTTTCAGGGAGCCGTAATCAGTTATTAAACCGCAGAAAGGTATTTCTCCACATATTCCTTCAAAGAAGGCTGCAAGTTCAGAAGCAGAGCTCACGCTTAATACCAGGAGAGTGAAAACGAAAAGCAAAATGATTGCGGCTGCAACATTGTTGCTGACGTCTTTAATCTCATTCGTATAGATTCTCCCTATAAAGCCGGCAGCAACCATCGAAAATCCAATTAAAAACAGTAGAGCAATTATTGAATACATACATGCCTCTTAGATTAAATACATGTTATTATTTCATTTTAGAATATATTGTAAATCACGAGTTACTTATACGCAATTTTATATGCAGTTTTTCAAGCGAGCCATTAAGCAACTCCATCAAAACATTCCGTTGTTTCGGAATGAGCCATGCACATAAGAAATTGCAAGAACTCTATACTGTTTAAAAGCAATCCTTATTATCAACAGATTGTTGCGGACACGAATACTGCATTGACTCAACTGACTTCGTGTCTGCATGGTATTAATGCTCAAACCAACACTTTACGCATCTTAGGTCCATTGTTTTTCCGCAAAAGTCCTTCTTCACCGATCGGCTTTCCGGAAGCGGGAACAGCCCGCTCTCTTCCCCAGTCTCGTATGGCTTCAATCCTTTCCGGACTTGTTTGTGACAACGGAATAACATTGTTAAATGCTGTAACCATGTTTTCTTCACTAAGAATAAAACTACCGTTTGCCTTTGAACGATAAGTTAATTCTCTTACGGTAGACTCCAGATCAGCGCCTGTAAACCCTTCGGTGAGTCTAACTATTTTATCTGCAAACGAACCCGTAAAGGCAAGTTTCAAATATTTACTCATATACAGTGAGAGAATATCGCGACGTTCATCTGCTGTTGGCAAATCAATGAAGAACAACTCATCAAATCTCCCTCTGCGCAAAAGCTCGGAGGGGAGCATTGAAACATCGTTTGCGGTTGCAACAACAAACACTTGTTTTTTGCATTCCTGCAGCCAGAATAAAAACTGTCCGACCATGCGAGTAGACACACCGCCGTCATTTGAACCTCCTGCACCCGCTAAGCCCTTTTCAATCTCGTCAATCCAGAGAATGCAAGGTGACATGTTCTCTGCAGTGGCTAATGCATCTTTTAATTGTTGTTCTGATTGTCCAACAAATTTACCTTGAACAGTAGCGAAATCCAACCGATACAGCGGCAATTTCCAGTTAGCTGAAATAGATTTTGCAGAAAGGGATTTACCACAGCCGGGAACACCCACCAACAAGATGCCTCTCGGGGGACGTAAACCTATTGCTCTGAGCTCAGCGCGTTTTTCAGGGGTAAGAAGTTCCTTTTTCTCATTTAACCATCTTCTGAGCCCCATCAGTCCTCCCACATCATTAACGCCTTCATCTACATCAATCTTCTCAAGCCCTGTTATGTCCGAAAACAATCGGTTTTTCACGTATCTGATTTCAGCCATATCTGATTTCCTTATAGCCCTATTCGCAATCAAAGACGCAATTACATTTTCAGCCTCGATGCGAGTTACCCCTGCCAATGCAGATGCTGCTTCGCGAATGTCACTCTCATCCCACTCTATGGGAATCTCAGAGCGATAATCATCGATATATTTCTTGATTATTGAATACATCTCTTCTTCATTGGGTAAGTCTATTTTAACAACCATACCCATTCTTTGAAGTTGATTCCATACTGGGTTATTGGTGAGAACGATTACAACGCCGCCTGATTCAGCAGCCAATGTAACCAAATCTGAAACCTGCTGGGAATCAGGTGTATCATTGCTGATATCCGGGGGTACTGTAAGAATGAGCGTCATGTTTTGTTTGCGTTTCATTTGTTCGCTCATAAAGTCAATTGCTCCATACACGGATTTATCCGAATTAATCGATTTATCCGTGACCAAATCATAAAGCCCGCGTGACAGCGTGTGTACATAGAAAGGGAGATTTAAATCGTCAGAAATCTCTTTAAGAATGCTTAAAGCTCTCCCCCTTTCAATTGTGTTGATCGCTACAAACGGGATACGTGCAATTGAATATCTCCTCAAAAGCTCCTTACTCTTTAAAGCATCACTCATTTCAATAACTCCTTTCAAAATGCATTAACTCTGTTGTTTTTTAAAATACTTGCAAGTTTTCCGCTGCGATCTTTCCGGGCGGATTCTTCCAAGGAGCGCTGCACATTGTTAGCATGGTCAATTATCAACTGACAGTAGTGCTGTCTGTCCTTTTCCGGAATTGCGTGAAGACTGATTGCTTCGGATAAGAAACGCAGCTCTTTTCGGAAAGCAAGAAGAGCTTGCACAATAACTCGTTCTTGTCCGTTGGAACGTTTTATTTCTTTTTGAAACTTGTCTGAGGCCGCATTCATTCGATAATTGATTACATCAATTAGTTTTTTGAAAAACGTTCAGCAACCCCTATTTGCCATTCTACTGTTCCCCTCTGCATCGCAGACAAAACTGCTTCATCATCTTCCATGGTCTTCAGTTTATTCAAGACATCAACCCACTCTGAATATGTTTTCGGTGGCGTAATTGCCGCAGATATCATCAATCAACGCCTCCTGATGGCAACTTGCGGAGGTTCGAGGCTCCATTCCGGCAGTCCCTGCGCAAACGCATTGTTTGGCTCCACATACTTCCGCGTTTTGTCTGTAACAGCATTCTCAACAGACCCGAACGCCGGAGCGCTGGTTTCTGTTTCCTTACGATTAATAATCTCCGCACCGCAAACGATGCAGAATTTATTGTCAGTCTTATTATTGGATCCGCATTTCGGACAAGAAATATAGGTTCCTGAAGCAACAGAGTTTATGGAACCAACTTGGCTGTTAGTATTCACCATCCTATCCTCCTTTACTTAAGCTTAATCCTGCGGTTCGAATCCGCAAGTTTTCTTACATACTGTTCAGGTGCAATCTGTTCAAGAAAGTCAACGACCTTTTCACTTTCCCTGTCCTTCTCATCAAACTCTGCTCTGAAGTCAACAACTTCAGCCAACACAGCTCTGATGATCTGAGAACCTTTCGTGCGTTTCTCTTCGTATTTTTGATCAATTAACAGACGGTTTTTATTAACTCCCTTCTTTTTTGAAAAATAATTGATGAGCAGTCCAATGCCGGCAACTACGGCAATCAGCCCCAAAAAGATGCTGCTGTCAATCAACATAATCAATCCAACAACACCTATTGCCACTCCACCGCAAAGGCAGAACTTTTCAAAACCGGTTAACGCAACTTGTGCAATGGCATCAGCTTTTTCTCTATCTACCAATTCGCTGAATTCATCAATCAGTTCCGTTTCATTTTGGCCGTCGGTTGTTACCCCGTTGAAAGTATCCATATTAATTTCAATTTCGTTCGGAATTTTCATCCGATTTTGAGCAACGACATCATTATATGCATTGCTTATCCATTCTTTGGAAAGAGCAATGGCAAACTTCTGAGTGGAAACGCTCGCATGAGAACTCTCAGGCTTCATTGCCGCATCTGTAAGCAGTTGAGTAAAGTCCTTATGTTCTTCAAATGCTGTCTGTTCGATAACCATATTTTGACGTGCTCGATCCTCATCTCCGTCAAAATCGATGATGAACTGATTGAATCTTTCTTGTTTTCTCAAAGGAATTTCCGCATCGTCAAACTCAGTAACAAGGTTACTCAATATTTCGTCGAGTTGAGCTTTTAAAGTGTCTGTAGACGCTTCTTGATCGAAAATCGTCATAAAATAATTAAGAATTTCAGCATGAAGAGCAGCGCCTTCCATGATATCCTGCAGCACAGGCCAAGTTTTGCTGTATTTGCGGAGATAAGTGTATCCATCAGAACCGAGAGATTTCCTTTTAAGCATTATTGCATCAGACCACTGCTTGGTTTGCTGCTCAACGAAACCGAGTTTATCTGCAAGATGATCGAGCCATTCGTTCATTTGCTTCGAAATAACGCCTTCGGAGTCTGCACCCAAAAGTCCACTCGCAAACGCGTCAAGAATAATAACGGTTTCTCTATCCAAATTCTCCTCATCCTGATTTGCAAGATAGCGTTGTGTCCACTTGAGTGATGCGCTTTTTCGATCCGCTCGGCGACAAATAAGAGCAAAGAATAGTGATGTTTTTTCATCGTTTCTCTTAAGGCCTTCTTTAAGAGCACGCTCAGCTAGCTCCTGTTGGTCGTTAATCCATGCGGCAAGCGCAACCAAACAAGGTGCGAGCCAGTATCCGGGCGTGGAAATCATTAATTCCTCTGTGGCATTGCTGATAGTCTCCTTTTTTACAATCCCAAGGTCATCCGCCTGAAGAATACCGGTTGCATGTCTTCTGACATCATCATAGTGTCCGAACTTTTTTTCCAGTTCTTGTCTGATTTGAATGATCCTCTGCTGCGCTTTCATTAAGGCATTCTCCTGCTTCTGGAGCTTCACAAAATCATTGAAGTCGCGTGCCAACGCATCTACTTGACTGTAAACAATCTGAACATTGCTGTTTACATTGTCAACGCTGCGATCGATAACTCCAAGGTTGTCGTTCAGTGTGCCAAGATCATCGCTGATTGCCCTCAAACCGTTTTCGATAGCATTCAGGTTAGCATAACTGATCGCATAGTCTGTCATAGTCTTTTGCCTCCGTTTTTTGATATTGGATTTCCTGTTACACAGCTAAGTGAGTTTCTTATATTACTAACTGCATAAAGTTTGGTTTATATGGCCCGCCGTACCAAACGGCAATTTAAATTCCAAATCACAAATTGAATTTTGTTTTTGCAATCCTGTACAAATGGATTAATCAATTACTTACTTATTTATTTTTCAAGCGTTAATCAATGCGTTCATCCGTAATTTATGATCATTGCGTTACCGTTTAGTACGCAAGCGGTCTTCTTGGTTTGCGCTATAATTTTCTTATTGTGTCGACATTAAAAAGCATCATCTGTTTTCGCTGGGTAATAGCCTTTTATATGACGCAACCCTTTCAAACGGAAACAGTATTCCTCCAATCAATTGTAAGCAGTTAATCATCTCTGTTGTGAAACAAAACACATACGATCCACAAAATTATATATGCAGCCGCGCAATGATGTTTGCATATGGGCAAGTGATTGCATTAAAGCCAATCTAATCCACATGATTCTTAGTAAGGTCAAAAGCACAATTCACGCTCGAGTTTGATGCTTTGTATCAAACCTTGACCTATATGATACACAACAATGCCGCATTTGTCAACACATTAGTTAAAGCGTTTTAATATATTGTGTTGTTTCAATGGTTGCGCTTAAACATGTTTGTTTGTTGTATTTTCATAACGGTTTTTTGGGAAACCGCTTCTGTCTGCATTCGAAGCGGATCACCTGCATTGAAACCATACGCACGATTGTTTTTGCCGGTCAGCTCGTTTGAAAAAACAATGAAAATATGGTTAATCGGTCTACCATTCTATTTATGAATATGTTATAATAACAATATCGAACAAAGACAGTTTCTGCCGAAAAAGAGCACAAAATGTTTTGCGATCGCGAAGGAGTATTCTTTATGCGGCAAATCAATTGATGTGGTTGATTCGGCCGCGAATGCGAGCCTGCGGACTGAAAAGTTTTTTAAATCTCATGCTATGAGGTTTCGACAGGGTAATTTTGTGCCGAATATCGGAAACAAGGAAGTATTGCATCGGTGTATTGCATCGGTGTGAATGCAGTTCCTGCTCAGCTTAATGTTTCTGCTGTTCGATGTGCCGTGAAACTCGTAACGTGAATCAAAACACCGAGAATATGTACAGATGTGAAATATTTGATGTGGATTTCGCGTTTTTAATGCATTATCTGCGAGGAGGATGAATTAATGGTGAAGATAAAGATTAAGAGCAACCCGTATCATAAAAAGACGGAATTCAAGACATGGGATGAGGCTTTGGATGAGTGGATAAGTATTGATGTTAATACATGCCCCAACAGCCCTCTGCTAAAAAATGACTTTGCGGTTGGTTTCTTCCCGTTTAAGGTCAAACAAATTGTTGATGCAATTATCGGCGCATATTATGCAGGTTCTGAAAAGGTTGAGATTGTGTTCGAGGGGACCGACGACGAATATCATGAGCTTGAATCTGTTTGCAGCGACAATGAATACTCGGACAAAGCGAAACTGAGCAGATCTCCGATATGTCTTGAAAATGCCCGTGATATCCTCCATGACGTTATTGATGTTTTCAAAGAACTCGCTCCCCTTGTTTCCGAAAGCGTTTCAGACAAAAGCAAAATTCAGAGAGAACTTGATAAATTCTCCGATGCATCCAATGACGTTATACCGATTTGCGTAATAGGCAATTACAGCTCCGGAAAGTCCACTTTTATTAACGCATTGGTAGGATATGAACTGCTGCCGAGCAGCGATGAACCAACCACGGCTAAGATTTATAAAATTGCGCAATCGGATCAGAGTGACAGAGCAGTGGTAAAATTCGAATTTGACGGCAGGAGTGTTCGAATCCGATTCTCTGCAGAGAGCTATAAATTCCTTACTGACAGTCACGACAATCCGCTGGCAGAACATTTGAACAGCGTTTTGAGTGAAATTGAGCGTGAGAGCATTCCGTTAAAGCTGCATCGCGTTCTAAGTGTTATAAATGCATATGCCAACCGGACAGCAGGAGAAGAAATTTCCGATCTGATCGAAATTGATGCTCCGTTTGATGATGACGGAAATTGGGACATTAAGAAGAGGTTTGTGATTTTCGACACTCCCGGATCAAACTCCGCATCAAACCTGAATCATTACCATGTGTTAAAAAAAGCGATGGAGGATTTGTCGAACGGCTTGCCGATTTTTGTTTCGGAATTTAATACTCTGGACAGCACCGATAACGATAAACTGTATCAGGCAATTAACAATATGAAGGAGCTTGATAATCGCTTTACCATGATTGTTGTAAATAAGGCTGATGCTGCATCGCTCAAAAAGGACGGTTTTAACGAAGATGATCAGGATCGTATCCTGAGTCTTGCAATACCGAGACAAATGTATGCAGGCGGTTTGTATTTTGTGTCATCCATCATGGGTTTGGGAGCAAAGAACGACCAGAGATTTATTGATGATCACAATGCAGAGATTTTTGAGGATCAGTACAACAAATACTCCAATCCGTCATCTCGCTTCTATAAACAGTTGTATCGTTACAACATTATGCCCGAGCAAATCAAACGCCGCTATAATGAACGCTGCGCCGAAAATAAAAACCTGGTGTATGCAAACAGTGGGTTGTACAGTGTTGAGCAGGCTGTCAGTTCATTTGCAGACGTTTTTTCGCCTTACAATAAGTGCCAGCAATCCCGGCTGTTTTTAGACCGTGTTATTCGAATCACATCGGAAGAAATTGCCGCTGCAACCAGAAAGCGTGAAGAATACCGCGAGCGCGTTCATGTAAATCTTGAAAAAGAAAAACAAGCTTTAATCGCTGAAATTCAACAGCAAAGTCAGGAAATGAAAGCAGAGTTTTTGAAAAACTATGCGGGGCACATGGCTCAGTATGTTGATGAAGTCAATGTTGCGGTTGATGCGGCGACACTAAAGGAGAAGGAAGAAGAATTTCTTCGCATAAATGCAGATTCAAAAGATGTGGAGGAACGCAAAAACAAGTTGCGTGACTCCAGGAGATCCCTTGGGGCCAACTTCCTTAAATATTTTTCAAACATGCCTAAGGAAGGAGTCTTTCCGTCCATTAAAAAAGCCGGAAAGCGCGTTTTCGAGGATGCGAAAGCTATTCGTGACAATGAAGCAGAATTGCGTGAAACCCGTAAAGAAGTTGACCGCATTTCCTCCGATGAACTTATGAATGCCGTGAAGGATTTATTTACAGCCTATGTCACACAGGCGCAAACGCTTCTTGAGGAGCAGTCCCGCGCATATTGGGAAAACAGAACATCCTGCTTCAAAGATGCGATGGCAAAAATCGTGACGCAATCCTCAGCACTGAACGAGAAAGAGCGCAGTGAGCTTGCAGGCATTATCATTCAGTATCAGGCATTGGCTTTCGAGAATCATGCGGAATCGATTTTCGAGAAAGCGGCGTTCGTTTACAAATTTTTCGGCGACACAAACCGCATTAATATCGACAAGCTGACCAAACGTTTCAACAGCGAGCTGCGGTTGATGGTCCAGCAAATCTATAACTCATTTGAAAGCAGCCATGCAAACAGCTTTGACGAATGGATGAACAATTTGCTCGATACTGTAATCGAGAATATTGTTGAATTCAGTCCGCAGCTTTATAATCAAGCCGAAATAATAAGAGAAGAAACGGAACGAATTGCGGAACTTGAATCAAGAAAGCTGAAACTTCGGGAGTACTCGGAGCAAATTCGAAGGATGATGGACTGGAAAGAGTGTTGATTCGTTCAAAGTTAACTTAAGACTATTTTCACAGAAAGCGGGATTGAATAATGAGTGCGAAAGGTTTACTTTCCAGAGCCGGCGGCAAAGTGGCCGACGGTATTTCAAGGCTGTCTTCATTGAGCCCGGAACAGCTGCAAAAGGTTCAACAGCAAAGAGATGCGTATCTCTCTCAAATGCCGGACCCGACGGACAGCAGCGCAGAGAAGTTGACAGAACGGCTTCTTGCGGCAAACAGCATTGAAATTTATAAATCGTATCTTACCCAGCTCAAGGAATTGTATGTTCCGATTGAGAGGGAGCTTGAATACGGTACAAGTTTTGATACGGCGCGGAACATTCGTTTTTTTAATATAACCAAGTGGGTGACCGACAAAAACGAAAACAGCATCGAGAAACTTATAAATGTTTACCAAGTTTTATCCAACGATAAGTGCAATATTTCTTTGGTCTTTCACCGAACATACGAATCAACTCATGTGTATTTGGCTGTTACCAACACGCAGAATGCAGATAACAACATTGACTCCGAAAACTACAAGGCTCGTTTGGCAGATGCGATCCGCGGCAATTTTCCGGGTTCAGAATGGTCTGATAAGGTTGGCATTGGGGTTTTGCCCTGCCTTCGGAATGATATTCCGTATTCCGTTGCAATTGCTTCCAACGTGCCTGCGGAAAAGTCAGAAAAGTTTATCAGTCAAACAATAGAAAAATTGCTTGACGGCATCGTTCCGGACAAGCGTGCCAAAGAATACATCATTATCTTGCTTGCAACACCTGTTCACGATGTTAACAACAGAAAGCTCAAACTTTCCGAAATGTATTCGGGGCTTGCTCCCTACGCATCGTGGACAACGAATTTTACATACACCGAACAGAATTCTGCCGGTTCTTCCGCTACGGTAGGCATAAATATCGGTGCAAGCGCAGGCATTCAGAACGGACAGAACCAAGCAACCACCAATACAAACGGTGTCACGGACTCAACCGGCGGGACGGAAACCGATTCCACAAACGACGGTGTCACAGATACGACCGGGCAAACAGTTACGGACTCAACCGGAGAATCCGTGACAGATTCAACGGGAAGTTCCGTTACGGACACAACCGGCACCGCCAAAACAAGCAGCAGCACCCACACTCAGGGAACAAATTCCTCGCAAACGGATACCGTCGGAGACTCCGAAACACTCGGAGGTTCTGCAGGCATTGGGTTGTCCAAACTCGGCGTAGAGGCGAGCTACAATCAGACATTGCAAAGCAGCACAGCAAGCCAAATCGGAACGAGTGCTTCGGATGCGGTGACGCAGGGAATATCGGACTCCGTATCAAAGAGCATATCGGAATCCACAGGTAAGGCAATTGCAAAATCCGCAGGCACGGCAATTTCCGCCTTGACCAACCAAGCGGTGAACTCGTCCGTCGGCCGTGCTGTTGCAAAAACTCTCGGGCGGGCAGTCAGCAACTCGTTGTCAAGAACCGCAGGTGCGTTCCGAAGTGTCAATTTCGGTGCTAATTTCGGTGCCAATTTTGCCCGCAGCTCAACAGTTACCGCAACGATAGGCAAGAGTGAAGGCATCACTCAGAGCTTTGTGAATTACAATATTAAACATGCGCTTGAGCTCCTTGAGTCTCAAATGAAGAGATTGGAACTCAGCACTGCTTTGGGTATGTGGGACTTTGCGGCTTATGTTCTCAGTGAAGATGAAAATACGGCAAACAATGTTGCACATTCTTATATTGCGCTGACACAAGGTGAAGAATCCTATATGTCGCAGTCCGCAATTAACCTATGGCGCGGCGATATGGGTGAAACCAGTGATGACGCCCGGGAAATTTGCAATTACCTTCGTGAACTGCGCCACCCTTTGTTTGGGTTAAATCCAGGCATTGCGCAGAAGGACCCGACTTTCAATGTATATCCGCCAATTGTAACTGCAACAACCGGTCTTTCGGGCAAAGAATTGGCATACTCCCTTAACTTCCCCCGAAAGTCCGTTGCCGGGCTTCCGGTTATTGAGTGCGCCGAATTCGGCAGAAACATCGTTTCTTACGACTCGGCACCAACCGTAAAAACCGAGCTTGACATCGGTAAAATTTTTCATATGAATCATATTGAAAAAACCAATGTTAGACTGGCGAAGAGCTCTCTTGCATCGCATACTTTTATTACCGGCAGTACCGGTTCCGGCAAGAGCAACACCGTTTATCAGATTCTTAACGAAGCTTTGAATCAGAATGTCAAGTTCATGGTTGTTGAACCTGCAAAAGGCGAGTATAAGCATGTTTTCGGAACGCAGGATGATGTGTATGTGTGCGGAACCAATCCGGCAGTCAGTCCGCTGCTGAGAATCAATCCGTTCAGTTTCCCTCAGGGCATACATATTTTGGAACATCTGGACAGATTGGTTGAGATTTTTAATGTTTGCTGGCCGATGTATGCAGCCATGCCCGCCGTATTGAAAAGCGCCGTTGAGAAGTCGTATGCGGACTGCGGTTGGAATCTTACCCTTTCCCAAAATCGATACAAAGAAATGCTGTATCCGTCTTTTGCGGATGTTGCAAGAAATATCAGAGAGATTATTGATTCAAGCGAGTATGACGCAGAGAACAAAGGTGCTTATAAGGGTTCACTGCTGACAAGATTACAATCACTTACAAACGGCATTAACGGCATGATTTTTACCTGTGATGATATTTCAGACAGGGATCTGTTTGACAGAAATGTGATCATTGATTTGAGCAGGGTTGGTTCGTCCGAAACAAAGTCGCTTATTATGGGAATGCTTGTATTAAAGCTTCAGGAATATCGCATGGCAGGCGCAGTGGGGATGAATTCGGAATTGAATCATATAACGGTTCTTGAAGAAGCCCATAACCTGCTGAAACGTACGTCAACCGAGATTTCTTCCGAAAGTGCCAATCTGATGGGTAAGAGCGTTGAAATGCTTGCCAACGCCATAGCGGAAATGCGTACTTACGGAGAGGGTTTCATCATTGCGGATCAAGCTCCGGGGTTGCTTGACCTTTCCGTAATTCGAAATACGAATACCAAGATTATAATGCGTCTTCCGGATCGCAGCGATCGTGAGCTTGTGGGCGGAGCAGCAAACTTGAACGATGATCAAATTGTTGAGTTGGCAAAACTGCCGTGCGGTGTTGCGGCAATTTATCAGAATGAGTGGATACAGCCCGTTCTGTGCAAAGTAAACAAATTCGAAATGCCGCAGGAAATGTATTCTTATTCGCCCGATAATGAAGAACCGCAGACGGATTATGATGGAAGTATGGCTGCAGAGTCGCTGCTCGACTGCATTATGAACAGGGAGATCTTTCAACAAAAAAATCGTAAAGATCTTATAAAGTTGAAATTCATGATTATTAAGTCAAAACTGGATATAAACGTAAAGCGGGATTTCATCGAATATATATCTTCTTCTGACGAGAATGCGTTCGGATCACTGAGACATCTGGTCTATGATTTTTTCGCCGCCGGAGAAGCTATCAAAGCTTCCGAGCATTGCTCCGAAATAATGGACTGGGTTCATTCCGTGGTGTCCGGTTTGAAACCGCTAATCACGAATTATTCGAGTGAGCAAATTGATTTGGTATTATCAATGATTCTCTATGAGCAATCGTTGCGGGATTCAGCGTATCAGAACATTTTTTGCCGTTTCACAGAGATTTACAGCAAAGAAGGGAGAGTGTTTTAATGCTTGAGATTAATAGATCCTTCGAATTGACAGAAATGAAGAAACCAACTGCGGACGGTTTTAAATGCATTGAGCCTCAAAGCAAAATGACACCACACGAGGCGCAAAAATATTGGGACAGCAAGTTCGATAAAGAAAACAACCCAGTCAAGTATGGCGGCGGAAGCTATGAAGACGTAAAAAATTACTCTCAGGAAAACAAACATGAGAATGTGGAAGCGCACCATATGCCGGCCGATGCAAGTTCTACTTTGGATCGCACGGAAGGACCTTGCATCGAAATGAAAAAAGAGGACCATCGCAAGACAGCCAGTTGCGGAAACTCCATAGAGGCGCGAGAGTATAGAGCGAAACAAAAGGAGCTGATAGATAAAGGTGATTTCAGAGGAGCAATCCAAATGGATATCGATGATATCAGAGGGAAATTCGGCGATAAATACGATGCACAAATTAAGGAAATGCTTGAATATGTAGACAAGTTGGAACAAGGAGGCAAAATTTAATGAAAAAACTCGAAATACAATTAACCGAATCCGTTAACGGAGTTGCGTTTGGAACAGATCGCACTGTTGTAAGACATGCGTTCGGTAATGATTATGCCGAATTTAAAAAAAGCAGCTCCAGCAAGAATACAACTGATGACTACGGCTGTTTTCAATTGTTTTACTCTGCTGAAAATGCCTTAGAGGCAATTGAAATCTGTTCAGATACGCTTGTAATTGTAAACGGAAAAGAACTCACGCTGAAGTGTCCGGAGATAATCGAATGGATTCAATCGGTAGATCCGACTGCGGAAAAAGAAAGCGATGGAATTATATCAAAAAAAATGAGTATCGGCTTATATGCTCCTTGCAACGAGTTTGAAACGCTCCTGTTTGGCAAAAAAGACTATTATTGTTAAAAACGTAACGGTCAACATCGAGCCGCTAAAACATCTTTGAATTGCGGAGCCCGCTTTCCGGACCTGCTTTCTGTTTGTTTCATTCAAATTAATTATGTGAAAGCAACAAACCGGGCAACCCGTCTTGAGCTGCCCGGTTTTGTTTTTGGGTCTGATGCAGCAACCCTTGGCTTTCGGGGC
>ENA-ORTG01000116-ORTG01000116.1-human-gut-metagenome-genome-assembly--contig:-NODE-116-length-79935-cov-8.194579_pt1 | contig 79935 bp, 111 predicted proteins | sample MGYA00241906_ERZ509176 | MGnify/ENA primary metagenome ERZ509176 (study PRJEB26280, sample SAMEA2338811) | human gut metagenome | biome: human gut; feature: human-associated habitat; material: faeces...
GAATTCGGCCTTGCCAAGGCTGAGACGGGGGTTTGACTCCCCTCATCTGCTCCATATGTTTATAAAGTCTTGTAAATCAAGACTTTTTATATTGTTAAAAATGTATTTAGGTACATTTTAGGTACATATTTGTATTTAATATTTATTGATTTTCCAAAGAAAGGAAAATTAATAATGAATAACTATTGTATAAACTTAAAAAAGAAAATGAATAAACCATACTGTAAATTAATAAACAAAGAAATAACATTTTCCCTTTGTAGGGAATGCGATAATAAAGAATATAAAAAGTCCACTTCTAGCAAAAAAAGTCCGGCTACAAGTGGACAAATGAGAAAATATTCGCAAGCATTGACAAAAGAGCAACAAAAAAAGATAAAAATGCACAATAAATCGAAGAAATTGACAAAATTAGAGAAAAATAGAAAATCTGTATTTACTGAAGATTTAGAACACTGCTATTTATGTGGCAAAAAGAAAAACGACCTTCACGAGGTTTACGGAGGCCGCAATAGAATTAACTCCATCAAATATAATTTCATCTTGCCATTATGTAGAAAATGCCACTCTATCAATCAAAATAATGCCATATTTAACGATTATTGGCACAAGCAAGGTCAATTATACTGGGAAAAGAATATTGGCTCTAGAGAAGAGTTTATCAAGGTATTTAGAAGAAATTATCTAAAATAAAAAAGCTATAGGTTAACTACTCTGTTAATGTCTATAGCTTTTCTTTTTGTTAATCTATAAATAATATCTTTATTACTTATTCTTTTTTCAACCATATTATCCCCTCATTTGGCTGAATATTATAGCATAATTTAAGAAAAAATGCAAATCGAGGCATAAAAAAAAGAGGTAGCGACATTAATGTCGTTACCAATTTTAATATAATCTTACATTGTCCCAATTTGTAGTTCCATTTTGGATATTCAAATTAACTTGTCTTTGAACTTCATCATAGTTAGAACCTAGAGCAGATTTTCTATCTTCTCCATTACCAAAGTCTCCTCTAATAGTCTTTCTAACTAGATCTATAATATCGACAATTGGCTCTGGTACAGGTGCTAATATTTCATTAACTCTTGCTTGCACTTCTGCATATCTATCGCCTAATGCATTCTTTCTGTCCTCGCCATTGCCATATTTACCAGCGATAACTTCTTGTGCTAATTCCTCTGTAGTTTTTTCCTTGATTGGCTCCGGATTATTAATCTTATTTGCTTCATCTGCGATATACTGCATTTTGCTTCTTAAGTAGTCGCCAGGACAAGTAGTATTTGTGAACATTGAATGCCAAGTTAAATTTTTGCCAGGTACTAATATTCCCAAGCCTCTTCTGTTAGCGATATCTGCAACCAATTTAATAACAGCATTTAGAGTGATGTCGTTAACATACCAACTATTATCATTATCTGATGTTTCAATAGTTACTGACTTGCAATTGCTATCCCAATTACTATTAGTCCATGCTGTATTTTCTTCATCAACATAATTAGCAATACTTCCATCGTAGCCAACACCATAATGACTAGAGCCATATCTACCTTTTTCTTGAAATATTTCACCACATTGTTCTGCTGAAAGAACTCCTGCCATATGATGAATAGTAATTGCTTCAATGTTTCTACCACTTCTACCTTTAGTATAATTTCCCTCATCTGCAGGTACTACTATTTGTGTTAAATTAGATTTACTCATCTACTTCATCCCCTTTACCGTTGCTTAACTCTAATTCCATTTCTTCAGTTAATACTAATTCTTTGTTATTCATTAATATCACTACCTTTCTTATCACTCTTAGCAAAGTAAAATGTCATTATCATCATTACCATTGGTACAAACTGCTCTGATGTCACTTTATCAGCAAACCACCCAACTACCAATGCTAAGATCATTATTATTGTCATTATACTTTTTAAATCAATTAATTTTGCTATTTTTTTTAATACTTCATTTTTCATTACAATTTACCTTCTTTCTTTAATTTCTCCCACTTGTCGTGAACAAAACTATTACCACCATGTTGACAATAATCATCATATAGTTCATAACTTATCAGTTTTTGTTCTGATGAAATTTCTTTTTTATCTGCCAATTCCATAAAATTAATTAAGTTTGTCTTTGTATTTGATAGATTATTTTTTTTGATCTCTTTTTTAATTGGTTCTAATAGTTTGTTCAATGCACTTATGAGAGCCTTTTTTAAGTATGCGATAGAACCTATAAGTGCTACTATAAATGCCAAAACTTTGGCTATCTGCCCTAATGTTATGTTTTCCATTACTCAGCCTCTTCCATTTCTTTCTTTCGATATATAGAGAATTTAATTTTATCCCCATCTTTAAATGTGTATTTATCATCGCCATTGTTTATGTCAAAGTCAATCAAAAGTCTATCTCCTCTATTAATATGAATTTCTTTATCTATTATTTCCATATTTATCACTCTCCTTTAGTTAATTTAATACTATTTTTAATGTTTAAAGCAATTCCTCTTTGATATATATTACTTCAAACCAAAGTTCTTCATCTGATGCCGAAAAATTTGGTGTCAAATACCAATAAATTTGGTTGGTATAATGATTAAATACATATTGAACAAAATTAGCATCGCAATAATTATAGTAACTTAATCTAACAGAAAATAATTTGTAACCACTGGGAATAGTTATTGATACTGAACCTCTCTTAGGTGTTCCAGCAGTTACCGAAAATTTATCAGTACTAAACGTTTGCATTTTAAACATTTCAGAAAAGTAAGTATTTAAATCTTTTCTTCCTTTGGCAACACTACCACTATCTAAATATTTGCTATTTTTTAATTTTATAGATTTAGCCATAATTGTTTTAGGCAAATACTTATGTGAGCAATACTGTGTCAATTATTGATGGTTTTGCATACACGATATATCCTGTCATAGTAAGGTCAGTATCGTGTTCTTTGTATCCGATCAACATTTTTGCATATACCTTATAATTTCTCCATTGTGGCTCCAGTACAAAATTCTTATCGGCATAACTAATCGTATCAGTTACGAAACCAATTTGTGTCATTCCGGCGATTGGAGGTATATTATTTTCAGTATGCCCTTCGACCCAATCGCCAACTGTCTTATTTGATACATCAAACTTAATTTCAAATTTCTTAAATCTTACACTTTTTTCTAATATAGTTGATAAAAGTTCTTTGTTGTGTACCACTGCAGAACTATCTACATAAGTATTGTTTTTAAACTTTATGCTTTTACTCATTTATTTTTATGTTAGAAGTTTTATAAATCTCGGGTAGACCAAACACCATTTATCAAAGAATACAATCTCAAATAGCCATACCCAAACACCAATACTGCTGAATACAAGTTAGTAGTTTTTGAAACTATCGCTGTACTACCATTTCCACTTATATTTAAATGAAAAATATACGTATTCCAGTTTTTAAGATTATTGACTACATAATTTTTAAAATCATCTAGTGTTTTGAAACTCAAACTAGAAAGCAATTGAATCTTATTGTGAACGATTGAACTGCTATCTATATAAGTATTATTCTTAAGCTTAATTGATTTACTCAATTAAACCACCTCTAACATTGAACCTCCTTTGCAGAAGATTCTTGAGAGAAGAAAAGTTTAAATAGCCTTTCCTCCTCTCTGGTTGTGATTGTAAAAATACAACCCCCCCCCCTCATTAACTTAGAGTTAACATTATTCATAATTTTATCATTCCTTTCCTACCAAGTATCTACTACTTCAACATCTAATCCAATATCGTTTAGGTAAAAGATACCATTTACATATACTTCACCATCGCCTATTGCTACCACTTCTTGTCCTTTCGGTAAAGTTATAACCTCTGTGTCAGAAGAGCCCACTGTTAAGAACTTATCTTTTAAAATGACTTTAAATTGATATTCTTCATTATAATCAAATGAGGTGCCCAGTGATAAGTTAGTAATTTTAAATGTGTTATTTGTAATCGTTGGAGTTATACTTCCGCCATCAGTCCAATCTGTTTCTCCTGACTTTCTATATTTAAAACTACCACTAAGTGTGTTTGTTACAGTATCACTAAATGAACCATTGTAGTAAGCACCATTACAATTTAGTATTGCTTCGTTTGATGTTCCTTCTGGTCTAGTTATCGATATAGTATTTATATGTAACTTGATATAATCAATCATATCTAAAGTAGTATCCGAAGAATTTGGGTAACCTCTACTATCAGTAGCAGATACACTTACTTTATTTGAACCAATTGTACTAAATTGCTTTTGCCAGAAAACTTCATTTTGTCCAGAAGTTCCACTTTTTTCACTCGAAGATGCGGTTTGCCCATCATTTAAATTTATTGAAAATTTCTTTATTTCCGAACTTTTTCGCGATTCTGCTATCACATTTACTGTCGGTTTAGATATATACTTTATAAACTTTGTAGTACTACCAGTAACTGCAGTAACTTCATTATTGGAATCAGATACCACTGCTCTAACATGAGGTTTACACATACTCTCTTTAGCATATAAGTTAAATGAAGTACTCTGTGTATCACCGATTTGTGTACTTCCATTATATGTAGTACAATAAATCGTTCCGGAAATTTCAGTATCATTTGGAATTAAAGCATATATACTATCAGCTATTGAACTAGTTTGAAATTGTACTGTTGTATTACTTGTTTTAGTGGCAATAGTACCAGTTAAAGTACCTATTTTATAAGTCAATGTATTAGTAAATGAAGAAGACTTCTTATCTATACTAATAATTGCATTATCACCAATGTATGGGCTACTACAAGCAACACCACTCGCTCTAGGTATAGTAGTAAGTGAAACAGTTCCACTAGCACTAGAATAACTAGGTGTAAAATAACTACTAGACATGCTAGCACTAACACTAACATTTTTACTTCCATCATTATTATGCTTTACTGTCTTAGAATAAGAAGCTACCTCATACCACTCACCACCATTTATATAAGTTGGATATGGTATGTTGCCACTCAAATCATAAGAAGAATCATCTATGGTTATATTTCCAGTCCAATTTCCACCGACATAACTTTGTGAACTAGCTCTACCCAAATACATTTTAACTGTGACTGGAGAAGTATTGTTTGTTATATCATAATTTCCCTCTGTAACTTCTAATTTAAATGTCCATTGGCTGTTGTTAGTACTTCCATTTATTGTTGCCATATATTACACCTCCAAGTCCTCTAAATCTTCTATTAATTCTTTTAAATGATAGATTTTTGTTACTTTTTTATTGTTCTTAGTAGACTTAACAAACTTTAAGTATCCTATTTGAGCAGTACCAGTAACAATAAGTTTATCTATACCAGAACCTTTGTTATTGAAAATTGCATTTAATTTTTCGTAGTTATATACTTTTATACCCCGGTTATCAAGCAATGAATTGTTTGCATCACTAGATGTACCTACAGATAAACCTTTAGTGCTAAAACTAAAATTCATATCAGTGATCTTGCCTTCAAGTGTTTGAATAGTACCATTTTGAGTATCTAATGTTTTTTGTACATTTTTCATAGATATATCAAAATTGTTTACTGTTTGGGTAACCTCTGATTGTTGTTCTTGCAAAGTGCCTATGCTTCTACCTTGTTCATCAACAAGTGAAGTTGTATTTGTCATAGTAGTATCTAACTTATCAACATCTTTTCTTATTTCAGTAACTGTTCCACTTAGTATAGTAAGATTTTCTCCCACCTGATTTGCTTTAGTATCATCAGTATATTTAGTAGCAATTATCCAGTCATTTTCTTCAAATGTTTCATCCTTTGATTTAGTGGTTTGGCATCTATATAATTCTTCATTTTTAATCCATAAATCTCCGCAATCATAAGGTGTTGTTGGTTCAACCACAAAAACTCTTCTCTTACTATCAGCGGTATCTTTAGCACTATTTGCTATTGCAAGAGCTTGAGTAACATCATTGTCGGTAATTTTTATCCAACTATAAACATCATTATCAAGTGAGTATCTATAGGCATAACCAGTATCTTTATCATAATAAAGATCTCCTAAGTGATTGTTTTTTTCATTATCGGTAGTCCAATATTTAGCAGGTTCATTACTATCAGTAGGAACCCCAGAATAAAACCAGGTAGTAATGTTTCCATCTACCTGGTCTTGAAGTTCTTTTAAGTTCTTTCCTGTTGCAATCACAAAGCCATTTAATTCATTTTCTACTTTATTAAGTCCATTTTTTTGCAATTCATAGTTTTCTTTTAATGTCAAAATATCATTGAGGTTATACTTTCTTTCTAAGTCTTCTGGTGTTCGTAACTTATTTATATCTCTTTTATTTATCATTTTGTATACACCCTACCATTTCTTACTTTGAATCCTAGTTCTTCTAACTCTTTGGTCTTTTCTTCAACAGATATGTTTTTAGAGTTGATAGTATTAATTATATCCTTATCATAACTAGTAAATCCGATAGTCTTTAGTATTACTTTTTTATCGTAGGAAGAACAATCAATATTATTAACATATTTAACTATTTGATTATCATATTGCTTAAAACTACTATATTCCATTTTAATAAGCATTGCCTTTTGAGAAATACTAAGGTTTAAACTATTAATATACTTAATCACTTTATTTTTTCTAGAATTAGGTACAGTCTTGCCATTTGCATAATAATCACTCTCAAATGTTTTAGAATTAAACTTTATGTATTCTTTAATTGGTATATTTGATTGTACCAAAGCATTTAAAACTTTATCACTTGAATAATAATTACCATATAAATATGCTAATTGTTCATTATTCAAATCACTATCTATCAAGAATTTAGTTATACTAGCCTTTTTGGTATCTTTATCAGTATTATCAACACTTTCTTTAAACGTATAATAATCTCCTATATCTCCTATTTCAGAATATTCATATGCTTTTTGATATGTATTAGAAAGTTCTAATCCTAATACATCTTTTTTAGCAATGTTATAAGAATAATTAACTATATCCTTAACAACATTTGCTTTATCTGAATCAGACATATTTGAATAAGATGCATTATTAATTAGTTTTTTGATATTGTCTTCTATTATTTCACCAGATATTTTTTGATATTCAACTCTATCTTTACCTGTCATCATAATTTTTTCGCCTTTTTGATTTATATAGTAAGGTGCTACTCTAGGCATAACATCTGTCTCTCCAGTTTCTTTGTACAGTCTATATATTTCCTCAGCAGATTCACTTATATTTTCTGTGCTAACATTGGCAGGATTTAAAAATACATTAAAGATATTATTCTTTCCACCATATTTTTGTATTTCTCTGCCCATAGTGTCTACTGCAGGATTTAGAGTTTTACTTACAAAAGGTATTTTTGCCTTTATGCTATTTACAGCACTTTGAATCGGTTTTCCATATTCAAACGAAGTTCTTTGAGTACCATCTACCAAATCTGCTATTTGCTTAGAAAAAGTAGGAACTGCTCTAGCAGGTAATTCTAATATTTCATTAATAATTCCGGATACAACACCATCATTATCATTAAGAACATCATTTATACTTTGCAAAAATGATTGCTCCAGCAAAATACTTCCAGCACTATCTAAGGAACCGACTATTCCTTCTAATAATGCTTTAGAATCACTACTTTTAGAATTAACTACATTAGCAGTTATTGATAATGGAGCAGCCAAAGGTTGAGCCCAATCATAAGTAAATGACTTACCACCAATTTTAATTGAATAAGAATTAATTCCTAAAGTATTTTTTAAGAAATTGGCAGTATCTTTATCATCATCGCTATCACCGCTTGTTATTCCAGCCTTTGCAAGTGCAATACCAAGTATATATAACATAGTACCAGCAGTAGCCTTTCCTAAACTTTGAACAAATTCATGTTGCATAGTGGCAGTATATTGCCCATTTGCAAGTGATCTTTTTAAATTAATACCTTTATTTATGGTACTAATCAAACCAGCAGGCGAATAATCAACGATTGCCTTTGTTAAATTAGCTGGTGTTTTGGCAAAAGGTATCAATACATCACCAAGACCATAACCATTAACATTTAATTTGTTTAGTCCTTTTCTTACGCCCAAAACAAATCTGGTATAGTTATTATTATCATTCCAAGTTCTAGATAAAGCCTCTTGATGTGCTATATCTATCATTTCTTGTGTGATTTCGGTAGTATTGTTTAATACTAATTGGTTTTGTAATGAATTTTCAAAAGCCGCCTCACTAAATACTCTATCACCAACATCCATAACATAATTTAATAAAGACTCTGTTCTATTTAGAGTCCTTCCCATTAAATTCTTTTCACTAAATGATTTACCATCTGATATTTCAAATCTATTACCTTCCATATCTTTAGTGTTAATTCCTTTTTTATAGTCGTTAGTAGCCTCATAGGCTCCTTTTTTAATACCTTTAAGCATTGCTTTTATATTTGTAGTGCCGGTTGTTCTTACACCAGTTTTCTTAGCGATTAACTTATCAGCATAACTAGAAAATAAATCGCCAAAAGAATTAACTGGCATTATTAAAGCATTACCAGCAACATTTCTTACTTGAGTCTTAGGATTAAACAACATAGATATTCTCATCCAAGATCTAATTTTTGCACCTTTTTCAGGTGGTAGTTTATCGGTCATTAATTTTTGTATTTCTGCAAGTTTAACTCTTTTATCATAGCCATCTTCCATATTTTGTACTTCTTGCATTGTATCCATGATAAACTTTACCTCATCAGGCTTTAAGTCAAAATCTTCCCTATATTTATCTATCCATTCTTTAGATTTATTCTTAACCATTCTGTCATAAGCTTCAGATAATTCAGATTGAGCATATTTTACCATACCTTCAGGTGTCATTCTTTCCATAATATTAAATGCTTGTACTGTTTGACCTGCGGTTGTTCCTATCTCTCTCATTTTTTTAGCAACTTCTACCATACTATCATAATCACCATTATCAGCATATTGTTTTAGTAAAATCCAGCCTTCTGCTACATCTGTAGCATTTGCATTCTTACTATCTTGTTTTACCCATCTTAATGTTTCTGAACTACCGCCATCATTTATTTTCTTGAAGGCCTTTTCCAAACTTTCTTTATTAGTTACTTTATCATAATATCTAACATCTTCTTTTGAAAGTATTTCAGCCTTTTGTTCTACATTTAACATATTAACTTTATCTTTAATGTTTTTAGCAAAATGACTATTGCCATCATTAACTTTATTTACACTTCCTCTTTTAGGTAATATTGGTGTAGTGTTAGCATCTTCTTTAGTTAATTTTGATATTTCATTTGGATTTAAAATCTTGCTCTTTTTAGAACTACTTTCTATATCTTCCCTAGCAGGTAACTTAATATCAGACATTTTAGTTTTTGTTCCCGATGATGGAAAGTTTTCTTTTAGATAATCATTCCACTCTTTATAAAAAGAACTATTTTCTAGTTCTTGTGTATTATTTTTGTTTATCGGAATAGAATATTTAGTAGCAGATAATGTATTACTATTGACATTGTTGCTTGATTGTGGTATATTATTTGCAGTTGAAGTTGACTGCGGGATTTTACCCGTACTCGGCTTCTTTTTTTGTTCATATATTTTTGTAAATTCACTGCTTTTAATATTATCTTTGATATATTTATCCAAATTTGGATTGACTCTTTCATATCCATATACACTTTTCAATCTATTTACATCAATTGTTATATTGTTTACGCTAGTTGAAGTTTCAACTTCAATTGGAACTACGATATTATTTCCATTATTATCTTTTAATGTAGTTAAAATTAAATAATTATTACTGTTATTTCTTTTAAATATAACTCTAGGATTGTCTAAACTATCTATTGCTTTTATATACAATTCTTTTCCCAAACCATGATAATGGTCATTTTTATTAATTGAAAGGCCTAGTTTTCTAGCCTCGTTTTCTGTTAATATATTTTTTCTAATATGTGATGGATTTTCATACATTGGTAAGTCTTTAACACCATTTTGCACCAAAATATCAGGTGTATAATCTCTTAATCTAACAGGAGTTCTTTCTTTTATATTATTCAAAACCTTATCAATATTATTGATTATATCACTATTTGTATGATATTCAGTTTTCTTAAGGTTACTCTTATTACTATAGTAAGCCTCTTCCCACATTTCTTTTAAGTTTTCAACAAAATTCACATATTCATTAGCACCAGTGCCCTTAATTTTTTCTGCTAATTTCCTAATATTATTAAGTATTTTTTTAAATATATTAGGCTTCTTTTCTACTACTGACTGAATAAACTCTCTATTACCGAATAGTTCTCCGCATACATCTGCTACAATTTCGTCTGATACATCATTAGTTTTATATCTTTCTTTTAGTGATTCTAATGATTTTTCAAACTCAGGATCTTGTTTAGCATAATAAAGTATTAATTCCTTCATTTCTTTTGTTGCTATGTCATGAGTTATTTCATGAACAACCAAAAATTCAACATAATTATCAGCATTAGGATTTAATTCAATTATAGTTTTACCATTTTCTTTTGTAATTAATCCGTTAACAGGTACACCTTGCTCATTAGTTATATTAGGATTAAATCTTATTATATAATTCCTATCTTTTATTATATTCTCTAGCAACTTAATAGTATTGTTCGATCTAGCAGTATTGTTTAAATACATACTTGCAGTCCTTCTTAATTCATTTATATTTGCATTAGAGCTTTTAACATATTGATAATTGCCTATTGGAATACTATAATTAGCATTATTAACACTAGTCACATCTACACTTCTTAGTTTTTGAAGAGCATTTCCAATTGAAGCATATTGTTGTCTAGTTAAATCTTTAGTTGTAGTAAAACTCATATCTGGCCTTACTTCACTTACATAATTCATAGCAGTAGGCACTTTTATACCAACTTCATTTAACATTGTTTTAATGTAACTACCTTTATAACTTTCAATGCTAGGATCTCCTAATTTAAATCCTTTAATATCATTTAATATTTCAGGGCTTATTTTAGCCATATCAACCTTTATATCACTAGTAGGCATATTTGTATTAGAATTACTAAAATCGTTCACAGTTGGCAAAATAGCCTTATCAGAGCTGCTAATATTACTTTGATGATTATATACTGGCAAATTAATGCCACTTTGACTTGATTTTTCTTGATTAACTATATCTTGTACTGTTGGTAAGTTTGCCTCTTCTTTTATGGAAGTACTTGTGTCAGTACTTTGGTTTTGAATAGCACTTAATCGATTCTTAAGTTCATTCAATTCTATTTCTTGTTCGCTAGTTAACTTATTTTGCTTTTTTAATGCCTCATATTCATTAATTTGTGAAGTTATTGAATTAACATAATTCTTTAAATCCACATCTCCATTTTTAATAGAGTTAAGTAAATTTTTTGTTTCTTCTTCTTCTAAGTCAATTTTATCGTTAAAATTAGTGTTTTCATCTATTTGGCTATTAGTATTAATGTCAACAATGCTGTTGAACATTTTTTTAGCTTCTTCATACGACATGTTGTTATCGTTTGCATATGCTGTTATTATACTTTTCTTTTGCTTTTCTGTAATGAAAGTATTACCACCATTGACAATTGCCGATGTTAATGATGCAGAAATGAAAGAAGTCAAACTATCATTTGAAAATATTGCATTTTTAGTATCCTTAAAAATATTACCTGTTTGTTCTTCCATTCCATAATTATAATCATTATCCACATAATGAACAATGTCATTACCAATTGCGGACAAGGCATTAGATATAACTTCCTCTGCACCTTCACCTACAGAATCTAAAACTTTTAAAGTTGCTTTACCAGCCTTTGTGCCAAAATGCTTTGATACACTTTCGCCAATTTTGCCGGTTAGTTTTGAACCCCAGCCTTCAACTTTCATTCCTGGCAGAGCATCAAAAAACTGTTCACTAATTGCTTCTGCAAAACCGCTTATAGTTGCAGTTTCAAGAGCAGTTTTATCATCTGCTCCGTTCTTATAAGCTTCACTTTTGGCATTACCAAAGGCACTAGAAAAAGAATTAAGAAAAGATGTTGCATTAGAACCAGTGCCTAGTAATTGACCGCCGAGATATGATGTTCCAGCCATTGCAGCAACATTTCCTATGCCTTGTGCTACACTGTCAACCATAGTATCTGATACTGAGTTTTTATCCAATTCCTCACTCCAACCTTTTTTAAATAAATTATCACTTTCTTTTTCATTGTTGCCAAACAAAGCACCAGTAGAATCAAACTTAGCATTTTCTTCAAGTGCATCTGCTTTTTCTTTTAACCAGTTTCTAGCATTTTTGTCCCAAATATCTAATGCTTTAACTTTAGAAAGACCTTTTGCAGCATCCGCAAGCAAGTATTGGCCTGCATCAGTTACACCTTCAACTGTATTAAGAAAGCCTTTTCCTACATTTGCTGTCAAATCTCCAGCGGTGGATAAAATAGTTGAGGTTATATCACCAAATTGATATCCATCATCAAATGCAGAAGATTTTTTAAAAAGTTTCATTGAGGAGTTACTATTCTGTCGCTCACTTACTCCGAGTTTCTCCCTTATTGAATAATTTTTCTCATTTATCCCTAATCTGCTACGAATATTAGATGTATTATTATAGTTTGATGTTCCAAGTAATCTTTCACGAATATTACTCATACAACCACCACCTTATAAACCAAACCAAGTTAATATTTTATCGGCATCCGCTTCAGTAATAGTTTTACTCTTTAAAGCAGATGATATTTTATTTTCCAAATCAGATTCAGAAATACCATTCTTTATAGTATTAGAAGTAAATATATTTGAATTAGACCAATTGCTGGCTTTGTTGCTAGATAATGCTGGACAACTATTGAATTTACTCTTTACTACATTTGTACTGCTAGTATTTAATCCATTACTACTACCATCAGTCAAAGAACTTCCACCACTGCTATAACTAGCATTTATACTAGCCCATTTTTGAGCATTTGCGATAGCATCTTGTTCTCTTTGGTATGCCATTTCCTTTTCCCATCTTTGTTGCTCTAATCGTTGCTGTTCTTTTTGATATGCCATATTTTCATTATACTGTCTAATTTTCTCAGCAGTTTCATTTTCATAATTAATTTGACTTTCAACATCTTTATATCTGTTGTAATAATTATTATTAATATTGTAGTTCCAATTCAATCTATTATTTTCCTGATCTGATTTATAATTAAATCCTTCTAACGCAATATTTAATTTATCTTGTAATGCTTTCAAAGCATTTTGTGCTAATGTTTCATCATTAGATAATTGGGCTTGTCTAATTGCATTATCAAACTCTATTCCAGCATCTTGCATACTCTTTCTTGCAGTACCAAGTCTATTTTGATAAGTATTATACATATCAACTTTCGAACTCTCAGCATAACCACTATTAGATAAACCATTATTTACAACATTTTCTCTACTAACACCATATTTATCTACTTCTTTTTGATAATCAATATAAGATGCTTTAGCCTCATTTTGATATGCTTGTTCAGACTTTTTCCTTTGCTGTTCGATTAAATCTTTCTGATATTCAAGATTTTTATTTGCTATATCTTTTTGAGTGTTCTCCCATCTATCAACCATATCCTGTTGTTCTTTAGTAAAGTTATTTCTTTCATTTATTAAATTATCATAAGTTTCATTATACTTAGTTAATTCACTTTGTTTTTCATTTTCAACATCTTTGAATCTTTTGTCATCGTAATTAACATCATAAATTGCCATATTTTATCACCTCTTTACATATCCACCTACAAATGACTCTAATGTATAATTACTTAAACCAAATGGTTTAGTAGAACTGAATTTCATTTGTAATCGTTTCCATTTTTTCTTTTTAATTCTATAAACTATGTATCCCTTAACATTGTCATAAGTATTAACCTCTTCAAAGTCGTTATTATCTGTTTTAACTTCTATTTTTATACTTTCGCCTTTTACTTCAGCAGTACCGCCTCTTTTATTAGTTGTCTTTTGATATTCTGGGTATTTGAAATCATCATGCTTAGTAGTCCAATAAGAACTTATTTCACCATTAGTTTTGGTTAACTTATAAATCTTATTGTTACCACATAAATAAAGCACTCCATTTTTAACTGAAGTGCAAGTAATATTGCAAGATAACTCCCAATAATACCATTCATATTCAACATTTATATTTTGATATTTTTGTCTACTATCTGCTAAATAAACTTTGTTATCTATAATTACTAAAAGATATCCTTCCCACTCTTCTAACATCATATTTTTATAATTTGATTCTTTTAGTAATTTACCATCAACCATACTAGATCTATGTGCTAGTAATTGTTCTGAAGTAATATTTCCACTAATTGCTTCCATACCTCTATCAGAAAAGAAAACTATATCATCATTAAAGTTAATTCCAGTAGAGACACAACCTGTTGTTATACTTGAATGTGCTGATGGATATATTTTTCCATAAGTGCTATCAACAACTGGATTATGATAAAAGACTGTAGTATTTGCTTGTGATGGTTCTTTTAACACCCATAAAGCATTGTTACTAGGTATTAGTGCCTTTACCTTTGCTAAATCCATTCCCTCGTTATAATAATCTAAATCGCTAATATATCTAGGATCTTCCAATGAACTATGGAAAATAGCATTAGGATAATCTTGATTTCCGCTAAAAAATACTCTGTTATCAAATACTGCTAGCATAGTACACTTGTTAATTCTATCTCTATATCCTTGAATAGTCTTTCTAAACAATATTTCCACATTGTGTTGACCATCAGTAGTAGGTTTAGCAGGAGCAGTATTAAAAGTAATACTTCCTTCTGTAACATTTACTGTTAAGTCTTTGCCTTGAACATAAGTAAGTGTGTCTAGTCCTATAGTTACTTTAGCAGTTACAGGATAATCACTATCTATGTTTTCAGTATCTAGTTTAAACTTTGTCGTTACACCATCACCTATTCTTAGATTCTTTCTAAGTCCAGTAAGTAAATTTACATCTTGATATGTTGTTCCCTCCCCAGTAGGATCTCCTATGGTAGTAGTTGGTATAGTGCCTTCTACTTCTTTTATTTTAGTTCCATTGTATTCAAGATAATTCAAACCATCTTTTATATAAAATATATTATTAAATATAAAAGCCTGACTTCTAATCAAATTCATACCACTAAATATTTCAGTACCATTATCATAAAGTTTAGTTCCTGAATGGACTATTTTATGGGTAGTATTGCCTATATCATAAAAAAAGAGACCTAATATGGTATTATTGTATTCTTCTACTAATTCCATATCAGGTCTTGTTTCTATTCCAGCACTATTATTTTTGTAATTTTTCCACATATTTAAACTATCAGGACTTCTAGATAAATTAGTCTCACTATTACTGAAATCAACACCTGCAAAGTTATCTACTTTTCTAGTAACTAATGCTCCACTAGGAACACCACCAGAACTACTATAAGAACTCATAAGTATCATCTCCTTCTAGATAAATACTGCCAGTATGAAATCTTGGATCTAATCTTTGTAACATTTGTTCATACCTATTTGAATAAACTTGTCCATAACTAGCTGATATATCAGATTTAAGTAAATCACCAGCCACACCATAAGGCATTATTTCAAGTACATCTGTTGATAAATCAAAAGTAAACTCACTATCTTTTGTATCAGCAGTTATTTGTTTAGGATACTTGTAATAATATATTTTAGCAACACCATCACTATAGAAATTAATAGTATTACCTATAATATCATTTTCAACTCCCCTAACAATGTTAATTTGAAATAAATCCTTTGCTATCTCAGAAAAGTCAATCTCATCACCTTTAGTTACTTCTAATTCTTCTTTAGCAGGTATTTTTTTTATTCTAGCAATTTCATTTTGAATTTGATTTATAACATCATTTATCTTATTTGCTATATCCGGATCATCGGTTAACAATGGACTTTTATCATTAATTTCTTCAATTAACCTTAGCACTTTTTTCTTTATTTCTAGTAATGTCATTATCATCACTCCTATACACATCTTTCATGGCAATCAAATCTTTTTCTATTTCATCTAATGTAGCCATTTCGTATGGTGGGATTATATAACCTTGCTGTTCATCCCAAATTAAAATCACACCAGTTGCCAATTTTTGTTTTATAGTACTTATTTCTTCTGTAGTGATTGTTTCTTCTTTTCCTAAAACTATCATTTTCATTTTTCTTTCATCATGTATTTCAGTTACAAGTTCTAAGTCTTTCAAAGTCTGATGTACTTTTTTATCTTCAGTCCATTCATCAAATGTTAAAGACTTATTAACTTTTCTTCCAAAATATTGTTTTAAGCTTGGTTTTAATGTATAATATTCAACTTTCATATTTCCTCCTACTATTGGTCGTGAGGAGTGGAATTGCACCACTCTTAACACTAATCACACGATAAAAGAGAGATTTCTCTCTCTATTTTTTTAAAGACTTGTCTTGATACACACAATTTCTTTAGGTCTTACTAAAAGACCACCATACACATATAAACCTTTTTGTGCTGTTTCAAATCCATCTTGAACTTCGTAGTTAACTACTTTTTCAATTTGTTCTGCAAATGCAACAGCCTTTTTAGTTCTTAAGAAGTTAAGAACTTTTCCATAACCAGTAATTTCGTAATAAGAACTTATACTTGCTTTAGCTGGAGAAGTAACCTCAGTATAAACATAAGCACTTGATTCTCCACTTCTTGTATAATATGTTTTACCTTCAACAATATCTGTATCAGTTGTAACAGCATATGTTGGATCTAATTTAGGTAAAAGGTTTTCAATAGTAATTAAAGCATTACCATATTTACCTACAATACCTCTCTTAGCCATCTCAACATTGTTAGTATATAACTCTGTTAAGTTTTGTCTGATTTTGCTAAAGAATCCTGGATCATTTTCTGAATATAATTCAGTTTTTTGAGGAACATTATTTCTATATAATTTAATAAATCCATCTTCTAATTTTTCAATGGCATTTGATTTAGTAGCTGATGTACCATCAATTACTTCAACAGTACCAGCATTAACACCATCATTAACTAGTTTAGCAACGTATTTATCTCCTTCTTCAGAAAGTGAAATTGCTCCTTCTTGGCAAATTGCTTCTAATGATCCTGGAACTGTTTGTGCCTTATCAACATGATCAATTCCAACATTGAAGTAATACATTTGATCCATTTCAAATTCTTTTTTGGTTACACTTGCTTTATCTCTTTTGATTGGAACTCCTGGTGTATATTTTCTTACTAAAGGTTTATCTGCATTTAAAATTATTACTTTTCTTGCATTATGTGTATCTTTTTCATATTTGAAATCGCTATGATTTCTTAATGAAGTTATAGTCTTTAGGGCTCTTTCATACCCTTGATGCCAAATTGTTTGTCTTGCATCATCCATTCTCTATCACTCCTTTATTTCCATTTTCTTTGAGAAGCCATTACTTTTTCCCAGACACCTGGTTTTTCCCATTCCTCAGGAGTAAGTGCTTTTACTTCATCTGGAGTATAAAAGTCTTTTTCTTCTTTTGAAACAGTATTTTTCATGCTTCCTATTTTTTCAGCCTTTTGTTTAGGCTGATGTGTAGCAGTATACATTTCATATACTGTTTTAATTGGTGTTTTTGAAGTAAATTGACTAGCAAATTCTTTGAATTCAGAATTATTTAGTATTTCTTCTTTTACACCTAATTCTGCTAACTCTTTAACTTGTTTTTGATGAGTTAGTTCATCTGCAAGAGTATTAAACATAACTTTCTCTCTTGGTGTCATTTTGTCTACACCAATAGCAGCCAGTCTATTCGCTTCTTCTTGCATTTCTTCAAACCCTAAATCAATGATTTTAGTAGCCTCTGCTTTACCTAAAATCTTTTCATCTTCTTCAGAATATTTAGGTTTTGAATAAGCAGGTATATCAATTCCTTGTTCTTTATAGAATTCTCTCATTCTTTGATTAGATTCAGATATATCTTTAGTTCCAAGGCCTGCCTTTAATATACTGTCAGTTTCTTCATATTTGGCTAATTTATCAGAATATTGCTTTTCCATCTTTCTTTTTTCTCTTTCGATTTTCTTCGGAAGTATGTCGTTTACTCTATCATTAACCATCTTTTCTATTTCTTCTGCAGTATAATTTTTAACTTCTTTTTTTTCTTCCTCTTGAGAAGTGGTATCAGTTAATTCTATACCTTCCTCATTTTCTTCTACTGATTGAGCTTCAGTATTTTCAGCTACATTTGTAGCAGGTGTTTGAACATCATATTCTTCGTTCATTTTCTTTCCTCCTATTTTTTTAAGTGTTTGACTTCACTATTCCATCTTCTTTTAAAGTCTTACAATGCTTGGACTATTTTTTTACTCAACTACATACCAATCTTTTTCTAATAAATCAGATTGACTAGCTAACCACATTTGATGAGTGCCATCAGCACATCTCATTTGTAAATATGGTCTACATTTAAATAAAGTCCCTTCTTGATATCCAAATGCTTCTGCAGTTTGTTTATTGCAAGGTATACCTTCTGGATAGCCCTTTTGTCTAACAACAAACATTCCTTTTCCATTCCAGTTCTTTCTTGCAACTCTTTTGCCTTCTTTCAACTTTTCTAATGCTTCACTAAATGTCATATTTCCTCCATATAAAAAGCAATAACTATCTAGTAGCCATTGCTTGATTAATTAATTGATTTCCATATTGTCCTATGCCAGTTATATCTTGCTGATTAGCAATAAAGTTATTGGCTTGCATTTTTAATTGTTGAGCCTGTGTCTGAATGTCTGCTATTCTTTGCTGAGATTCTTTCATTTTCTTTATTGCCTCTTCTAACTTAGATTTAGGCATTGAGCTATCATCATCTAGTAGACTTACATATACTTCTAGTTCTGCTAATCTTTCAGCAGTAAAGTATCCTGCCTTTAACATATTTTCCAATGATAACTCCTGTGCATATTTATCATAAGGGCTCTTAGGTGTAATATCTATCTTTACATTTGCTTGTAATTCTTGTAATACACTATAAGGTACTTTAACTGGTCTAGAGCTTACTTCTCCAGTAGTCGGATTAGATTCTTCATAGTCTATCAGCAAACCATCTGTAGCATATGTCTTCCACATATCTAACCAAATTCTTGCTAATCCCTCTAAAGTGGTCTTTAATGACAATGTTTGTTCAGTTACTGGCATCTGTGATGCTTGCTGTACTGCCAATATTGCCTTACCGCTCGTACTTTCCGGATTAACATCACCAGTAGCAATATCTCCAGCACCAGCTAATTCTCTAGTAGTAGATATTAATTCATTCATTACCTTTTCAACATCTGCACTCATTTGTGCTGGTTGAAGAACTCCAATTGCCTTCTTAACATCATCTACATTTATACCATTAACTTTAATAGTGCCACCAATTTTGTCAATTGCATTAGGGTTTTGTATTTTAGATATATCAACAATTTTTTGTGGATAAGCGGTAGTTTTTGCAGATATTAATCTTCTCATTATAGTCTTATTAATTTCTAACTGGTTAGGTATTAAATATCTAACTTCACCTTCACCTCTAGCATATCCTTCTTTTTCTTCCCAAAGCATGTGCTCTAGTGGATAAAGTGTAAGCCCTGTGTCTTTGTCTTCTTTTATATCACAATATCTTGTTGCTTGACTAAAATGGACTGTACCATTTTCTTTATATAGTTTAGTAATAATAGTTACCATATCATCTTTTTCTTCTCTAGAGTCTTCTCCAGCTTCTTCAAAAGTATCATTATCACCAACTATATACTTAAGTTTATCTTCTGATACTCCTGATAATCTAGCCATTTCGATAGTATTGATAATAGGTTTTCTATGTTTGATTAAAATATATGGCTGATTCTGTATATCTGAATCGTTTTCATTGCCATAATATACATCATTTTTTGATAGTATTTCATTTTGTGGCATATTTGCCTTCTCATCATAGTCAACATAAATTGGGCACTCATCATTAATAGCAGAATGTTTGCTTATTGCTCTTGTTTTGTAGTCCATATTGTCTTTTTCCCATACTTTAGCAGCTAGTTTATTAAGAAGTTCACAGGTTTTATTTGCTACATCTTTAAAATCTTTATTTTCAAAGTTTTCAGCACTAAACACAGGTAAATACATATTATTGTTGATTACTCCAACTTTATACTTAATTATTGGCTTAATTATGTTTAATTGTATAGGTTCTATTCCACTAATCTTTAATCCAGCCCACTGATTGCCATTGTACATTCTATAATTCTTGTCAGTATCTGAATATAGATTCTTTAGTCGGTTATAGTTTCTACCTTTTTCATATAATTCCCATATATCAGTCTCTTTTAATTCATTTAAATCCATCTTGACACCTCCTAACTAGGTATATCTTTCTGTCCTAGTCCTGTTCCATCATAGTTATCTATATTAGCCATCATAGTATCGTAGGCATCTTGTTTCTTCTTTTGTTCAAAAGTTTCTATTTCATTTCTAACTATCTTAACAGGATTAATTTCTGGTATTTTTATTTCTTCGTTGTTCTTTAACTTTTGACCATTTTTAAGCCCTAAAGTATAAGCTAAAATTATAAAAATGCCAAATAAAAAAAGTAATGCTATTGTTTCCATTACTTATCACCTTTTTTTGTTTTCTTTTTAGGTTTAGTTTCTTCTAATACTTCCTCTATCGCTTCAGTTATTATCTTATTAGTTTCTTCCTCTCCAATTAATTCATTGCAAGTTTCTCTTAACTTTCTTAACATTTTCTTTTTCATTATACGATCACTATCTCCTCTCCATAATCAGCCTCTAGTGGCTCTTCTGACTTGAAATTGAATACTTGGCTTACTTCTATCGGCTCAACATCAAATATTACTTGTGTCCTTGAATAATAGGCTATAGCAAGCCCCATAACCAAATCATCATGGGCTCCTTGTTGTGCTTCTGGCCTTCCCTTTTCATTTCTGACAAAAGTTAGCATTTCTTCAAGTGTTAATTTATCATTTATTAGTTCAACAGATTCACGAACTATTTTAACTAGTTCTGCTATTATAACAGGTCTTGTTAATGAAGTGGTCTTGAATCCATAAGACTTGTCCATTATACCTGTATATCTATCTTCTTTCTCCCTTACGAACATATTAGGATAACCTAACCTTACTAATTCTTTATTAGGAAAACTACTAAAATTACTTTCAATGCACATAAGAGCGGGTGTTACTACACCAGTTTTTAAGTTTTTATTAGCATAATACCAACCTAAACAATACATTTGCCTTACATATAGATCCTCATCCATTTGATGTCTTAGCCTTGCAACTTGTTTGCCAGTCTTTGCATTAAGTACATGCCCAGTAAACCAGTCAGAGCCATCACCAGCAGTATCACCACCTATGCAATATTTGTATAGGTTAGGCAATTCATATAGCTCTATATAACCATTTTCATCATTTACCCATTTTACATCAGTAATCTTCTTTCCAGCAGGCATTGTATCATCATATTTATATTCAAAATAACCAGTCTTGATAGGTCTAGTTATTTCTTGCAATCTTCTGCTTACTGCTCTCGCATCAAATACAGTCTTTCCTAGAACACCCCATTGACCTAAGCAGTACACATTATAATAATACTCATCAGTATACTTGTAACTTTCTAGTAACTTCTTATAATCTTCATCTAAGAACTTATTATCCTTATATGTTGTATGTACTATAGTTAAATTATCTCTTGGTACATCAAAGAACTTCTTTTTTAGCCAATGATTAATATCAATCGGATTAAAAGATATAACTATTTGCTTTTTAGTTCCTTTACCTCTTAATCTAACATCTAATTGATTAAAATCACTTTCTAGTATTTCAGAAGCTTCTTCTATCCATATATCAGTAAGTTCACCTTTGCTAAAAGTAACTGATTTTAACTTTTCAACATCATCTAGTCCGCTGAATATTATCTCATTACCATTAAGTAAACACTTTATTCTTAGATCACTTTCATTTATTTTAAAGTGCATACCTAAATGCCATTTATTAATAACTTGCTTGAACAAAGCAAATGTACTATCTCTATTACTCTTACCAGTAGCACGAACTGTTAATAAGTTCATTAATTTTGAATTAAGTATTTTATATATGTATCTTTCAACAACGAAGAAGGACTTACCACTACCAGCACCACCATAAAATATCAAATATCTGCTTATATTATCTAAATAAGGTATATATACATCATTAAATACCTTTTTTGATATTTTTATGTTTACTTCCATTACTCATCAGTCAATTCTATATTTATAGTTACTCTCTCGTTGCTCGTTGGATCACCTTGAGCCAAAGCTCTCTTGTCATACATAGTTCCTATGGCTGTGGTAATTTCACTTAATCCATTTATTTGAAGTTTATTTATTTTTTTAATCAAAGCTTTCTTTTCGCTAGTATTAAATTCTTCATTTTCCATACTCAATGCTTCTTCTAATATTTCTTCTAGTTCTTCTTGCTTTTCTAAAGCAGTATCTAATCTTTTTTCAAGTAAATTAGTTGCTTTATCAATAATTTGATTTGCCTTTTCTACGAACTCATCTCTTTTTTTATCGCATAGTATAGCAAAATCTTCATTATCTTTGTTATTTGCTATTACCTTCCTAACAGTTGATTCTGGAACATTCAAGTTTCTTCCTGTCTCACTATAATTTCTTGTAACAGCATAACTAAGCATTATTTTGTATATCATTTCATTATTAAGCTTTTTACCTTTAGCCATCTTCATCACTTCCTATTTTTATACAAGTTTGCCTTCTTGTTTTTCTTTTTACCCCTTTTTGGTGTTTCTTCTTTACAAAACAAATAATCACTACAAGTTTTGCAAGTATTATTCTTCATACACTTTTTATAGTTCATACTAATCAACCCTTTTTTACATAATAAAAAGACACTTTAAGTGTCCATATTCTGATTACATACGAAGAAAATAGTTATTAATACAAGGGGGTTGTATATACAAATAAATTAAAGGAGTTTGTATGTAATCTCGTATTAGTAAGTACTATAGAATAGATATAAACGAATTTGAATTAAATATCACTTGCAATTAATAATTAATCCTGTAAAAGTATTCTCACAGCATAGTCATTATAAAATGGTTCTTTTGCTTACCAAGTAATGCCAACGTTATCTATGCTTCATATTTATATATCTATTCTATACTACCTACTAATAGGTAGTAAAAAATGAGGTTAGTGTGACAACATATATATTTTTATATTTTCACGATATAATTGTAAACCTAGATTTGTCCGATTTTGTCCGAACTTTCATTTTTATATAATTTTTTCTTCATTTCTGAAATATAATCATATACTTGTGTTTTACTATAACCAACTAATTTATGAAACTTATACACAGACTTATGTTCAATCCATCTATAAATGTATATTTTGTCATATACATCCCCCTCTTCTTTCATTTTGATTAACTTCTTCTTAAGCTCATAATTTAGCATATCGCGTGTGTTTCTACTTTGGTTAATCAATTTATCTACTTCATCTATTTCGCTTGTGTAGTTAATTAAATTAGTGTCTGGTGAAGTATTTATAGTTACCATAACTTCTTTAGGCTTTACCGCTCCTGGCATTACAGATAATATTAATTCACTTTTCTTCTCTAATGCTTCGTTATAGTTTTTCTCCGCTCTTTTGAATTGCTTTAATAGCTCATTGTATTCTATATACATTTACTTCCCCTTTCTATAACCTTATTCCCCTGATATTACTAGTCCTTTCTAATCATATTTCTTTTTAACAAGCATACTGCTTTTTTTAATTCACAACTATGAGTTAGCCGTTTACAATATTTTTCACTAGTTTCTACTATTCCTATTATTTTTACTAAATCATAGTCATTTAAGTTCTCTACTATTGCATAATCTCCTATGCTTGGTTCTAATTTCATATCAGATATATCCCAATAAAAAATAGCACCACTATTTAATTTTCCTAATATTAATTTCATTATTATTCTCCTCTATCAAAATGTTCTCTTAATTGACCATTTTTCATTCTTACATATTTACTTATTATATTTTTATAATTAATTACAAATCCTTCAACATTTCTGTTAACTTTGTTTGTATACTTCTCATAAATACTGTCTAGTTGTTCTTTATTTGGCAAATTAACTAATTCAGTAACTTCTGGTACTATTCCAACAAAATTAGGTATTTCTTGACTTACAAATGGATATATAAATAAATCATGATCATAAATTAAATTATATAAATTATAATCTTGATCTATATTTGCTTTTGCAAACATATACCATCTTTTATCAAACTCATCTACTGGATACTTTAAACAGCCCATACCTATCCATTCTCCACAAATAGCACTATTATTATGTAACTCAGTTTCTAATATATCTTTATTGTCTAATAGCCATTGATACAATCCTTTATATAACATTCCTTTTTGTTCTTCAATTTCATCAATGCAAATAATATTATTCCTTTGTGCAAAGTATAATTTGTCATCTTTCTTAAAAAATACTAAATTACTACCATCTATCTTTTCGGTAAGATATACTTTATCTCCTTTACAACTAACTCTTTTTGTTTTTGGATATATTTCTTTTTTTATCATTATTTATCACCATCCTCAATAGATTTCTTTTATTCTTTTTCAAATCAATCCTTCCATTTTTACCATCTTTCAGGTTCTTTCCTATAATGATTTTCACTATAACTACCAAATCCATTAAATACTGATATAGTGTAACCATTTTTAAATGTAAGCCAAAAATGTCCTTTATCTGTTTTTAACACTATCATCACCTCTTAAATCTTCTATTTTTATATCAAATGCCAATCTATACATTAATTTTCTAAACCAATTAAAGTGTTTTTTTGTCATAATATTAAAGTTTTCAAATACAATTATTTTAGATTTATATTCTTGTTCCTCTTTTATGTAACTAAAATATTGACTATCAAATTCTTCACTAGTAATATCTCTACACATTGAATTTTCCATGGTACCCACTTTCATATCTACCAACAACTTCTTCTCGACAGCCTTTGTTACTACAGTAAATATGTCCTGCATACATAAATATATCTGTTCCATAGCAAACAGCACTATGGCAATTAGGGCACTCTACTATATAATTCAACTCATCATTCGAGTTTCTTTTGTCTAATATTTTTATTGGTGGTTGACTCAAGCTAGCATAAATATAGTTGTCTAAATCTCTATTTTCAAAATCATTTTGTGTTACGAGTGCATTCATAATTTTTGCAAACATTTTATTAGCAATCATTATCTACTTCTTCCTTTCACTTTCTCTTCTTGATATATCTCTAGTACCCATTTAAGGTTAAGTAAGGCACTCTTTACTGCTTCGCTTGCTGGTAAACTTAATAAGTAATTTATTTTTAATGATATCTTTTCTTCAAAGGATAGTCCTTCATAGTTTATATTCATATCTTTCATAATTACCTCCTATTTTTCTGGCATTTGATATACAATACTTGTTGTACCTGCTAATTGATTATTATTAGTTGCTTTTAATCCTGCATATAACATATTTTGTATTTCAGTTAATACTTCTAATGCTCTTTCTTTTGTTTCATATCTCCCTAGTTCCCCACTTGGTCTATAATAAGTGTTAGGAACTTCTTTACCTTTTTCAACATAATAACAAATATAGTTTCCAACACTTACATATAAATTATCTACTTTAACTAAAGCACTTTTATCTTGACTTCTAATCCATAATTCCATTTTCATTCGCTTCCTTTTCTATTATTTGAAACATTAACCACCTAATCGAGGATCATATGCTTCCCAATTATAATCATCATATCCAATAATTTTATCTAATGTTATATTGCCCTTAATTACTTCTACTTCTTGTACAAATTGCATTCCACATTCAAACCCCATTATTCTAAAATCCAAATTATAATTTTTAGATATTTCTTTAAAATAATCTGGTTCTAGCTCCCAAGCCTGTCTAATATCTAAACAACATATTTCTTCATCACAATCTTCAAGGCCTTCTAAATACCATTCAATATTTTCTTCTATAAAACATCTTCTGCTGTCTTTTATATATAACCAACTATTATGTTCACTATCAGTCTTTTCTACGAAATAGCAACCCCAGTCATCAACTTTTACATCTAATGGATATTTGGTATAATCATCATTTATATTTCTTGGATAACCATATCTTTCTATTCCATTATTTAAAAAGTTTAATAAATCTTTTTTCTTTCCCCTTACTTTTAATACTCCTTTGCACCAATTTGGCATAAATCATTCCTTCTTTCCATTATTTATTTTTCATCAAATCTCCATTCTACATAACTTTTTAAATACCTTATATGTATTGTTATTTTATGAGTATTAATTTCTAATATAGTCCATTCTATTTGCCCGACATAATGGGTAGTTCCTTTAGTATTAAACATTATGTTATCTATTATAAAGCCAATAGTTGAATAATTTAAACTAGTATTATTTATTATTTTCATACTTATTCTCCCACCTTATATGACATTTGTTCTATTTGCTCATGTGTGATGACTGATTTTATATTTTTCTCTATAATCCAACTATCAGTATTTTCCAAATAACAATTTTCTGTAACGACTGCAAAGTTAGTAAAGTTATCATTTTCTTCGATAAATTCATATTTAAAATCTAAAATTTCACTTCCATTAACATAATCTCCAACTTCCAAAATATCAATTATGTTATAGCTAGTTTTTACTATATGACTTTTGATTTTATCTAATTCTTCATCACTTGGATAGCAAGGTGGTATTGAATAATCTATACTTTCAATAAGTCTACATTGGTTGCCATCTAATGATAAATAATTTTCAACCACTTCTTTTACACTATAACCATCTTCTGATCTTTTTCCTTTTGTATAATGATGTTTAAATTCTTTAATTTTTGCTATAAATCCTTTGTCAGTTCTAATATACATTCCAACTTCTAATTTCATTATTTATCATCTCCTTACTCGCAATCATTTACGCCTAACCAATCTAACAAATCAGCATAACATTCTTTGCATAGACAACATATCTTTTTTGTTGCCACATCAACATTTCTTGAAATAGTTATTCTATTTTCTCGGTAAACTATCTTTCCACATTTACAACAAATACGACCATTGTTATTAGAAATATTGTTTATAAAAGTGTAAAGTTCTCTATCGTTCATTTCTCTAATGTTTTGTAGTTTCATTTAATCAACCTCATTTTCATAAATATTTCCTGCAACTTCTAAATCAGTTAATTCAAACAAATCACACACAATATTATCAAATACTCCAACAAATTCACCATCACTATAAGAAACAACCCAATCTTCAATTTCTTCTGAATAGTCTCTTAATATATCGCCTTCGTAAATTTCTGCACCATTTTTATCTTTTAGCCCTGTGTATTGCATTAAAGTGTATTTTTCTTTATTTGGTTTTAATAAATCACCATTATTGTAATATCCATTGTCTTGTACTGTTATATTCATTGAATTTCTTAAAGCTGTAAAAATTCCTTGTTTTGAGGTTATCATATATTTATTTTCATTATCCCATGCTCTAAATTTTATTTCTCTATTCATTATTTATCATCTCCAATAATACAACCTTCAAAATATCCTGTTTCTTGTAATATTGCTTTACCACCATTGTTAATACAATTTTCATATCTTTGCTGATTTTCCTTTTGTGAAATAATGACAACACAAATAAGAAATACTACAATCAAAGGTATTCCTATTAATAAGGCTTTTTTATCTTCTTTACTCATTTATTTACCTCCTATTATTTCTTTATCCCAATTGTCTATTTCTATATCAAAACCATATTTTTGTAATAATTCAGTAGAATGCTTGTAATGTTTCCCATAAAAAGTATGAGTAGATAAATATACATGATTAAAATAATCTCCGATGTTTGGACAATTACAAATAAAATCATTGTCTTTATCTGGTTCATCACAAATTGGAACTATCCACCCACAACAATCACACACTATAATTTTGTATTTATCATTTGCTGGCACTTTTGATAATTCTTGCCAATTTTTAATTAGTTTCATCTGATACTCCTATTATACTTTTGTATTTTTTTAAAATTTCTTCATAAACTTTCATTTCTTTGTTGGAATTGAACAGTAAATCAGAAACTGCTTCGCAACTCTGTATCTCATCTTCTAAATATTTTATAAACTCTTTTTGTTGAATTTTATATTTTTTAATATCAAAAGACATTTTATTTAATTCCTCATCTTGTTTATAACCCTCTATCTCATAAATTTCAAGTCGTTTCTTTAATTCTTGATTTTCTTTTTTTAACAACATATTTTCCCAATTAACTTTATCAACTACTTTGTCATTATGTTCTGCATTTTCTTTTAAGATTTTATTTACTTGTTGCAACTGTTTAATATATTTATCACTATATTCAAAATCATTGCACTTAAACCATTCCTCGATTACTGCTTTCCTTTTGCCACAACAACTTTGTGGATAATCAAAAGATATTTCTTCTATATAATGATATTTGCAATTTTTACATATCATTTCTTCGCTCATTTATCCCACCTCTTTTAATTGTTCTCGAAATTTACTTGCTTCTTCTTTTAACCACTCAATAGCATTTTTTAATGCTTCATTTTCATCTGCATAATCATAAGGATTAAAACAATCAAAATTTATTTCATAATATCTGCAAGGAACATTTTCATTATAAGCATATTTATTTACAGATATATCTGCTCTAAAATAAGCATAATACTTTACAACTCTTAAACGAATATATTTGTTTTTAGATAAATAATATTCTTTCATTCTGACACCTCTTTTTTTAATATTTCTTCACAATATTCATCGCTTAATAAAATTCTCACACAAGTAATTTTAGTTTTTTGTATTCTTTCTAATTTTGCCTTCATTCGCTTTTCTTCTATAAGTAATCTTTTTATTGCTTTCTTGCCTGCTTCAAATGCTTGTTGCTCTTCGCTATTCATTCTTCCACTCCTTAATCATCATAATTAATCCTATAATTGCTCCTATACCAATAACCCCCATTATAATTAATGGTATATATAAAATCATTTAGTCTTCCTTACCAAATAATACTTTATTTAAAAGTTCTTCTTGTTCTTGATTTAAAGTAGTCTTTAAATATAAACTTTCTACTAATAACTCTAATTTATCTTTTTCTTGAAACCATTGGTCTCTTTCTTTAAATAAAGCATTTTGATTATTTAGATATGAACTTGCTTTTGCAAATATTTCTATTATGTCTTGCTTTTCAAATAATTTTAGTAGTTCTTTTTCTTCATAAGTCATTATTCTTCCTCCTTACCACTTATAAGTCCACATCAAGTAAAACATATAGATACTTACTATTGTCATTATTAAGAAAAACATAGTTATTAGGAATATACATATATTCTCACATCTTGCTTTTCTTTTCATTTGTCTATATTGTATTTCTTCTTTAGTTAATCTTTTTTTAGGTATTCTTTTTTTAATTTGTGGAAACTTTTTCTGCATTTTTTTTATTTCCTTTTCGGTTAATTCATTTGGTTTCATTTTCTTCTACCTCTCTATTCAATAATTTTTCTTTTTCAAGTATTAACATATCACTTATAAATTGTAATTCTTGAATTACCTCTTTTGGAGCATTTTTCTTTTTATAAGTTTCTATTCTTTGTGGTAATGACTTTTCTAATGATGTAAGTGTAGCTTCTCTTTTTCTTAATGAAAAGATTTCTAAATCTTGTTTTGCTACTTTTTTTACTAGTTCTCTATTTTCTAATTCTTTTAGATTACAATTTCTTTTAAGTCTTTCTATTTCTTTTTTATCTCCAGCCAATTGCTGTACTGTCTCTATATCTAATATCTCACCTTTCATTTTCTTTTACCCCTTTCTTCATACAATAAACTATTTAATTGCTCCATAGTCTGCTTTAAATCTAAAAGCTGAGGAGAGGTTTTGATCGTCTTTCCTTGCTTCAATATACTTAAATACTTTAATACTTTCTCATATATTACTTCTCTATTCATCTCTCCCACTCCTCTACTAATCTCTCTAATTCAATATCATCTTTAGTTTTTATTCCTAAATTTTTAGCTTCTTGTACTACACCATTTAAGAGAATACTCATTTCTTTGGTGTCATACTCACTACTACCTTTGTAAATTTTATAATGGTTAAACTCTTTACCATTTAAGATGCTAGTTCCAGCCAATTTATAATATTTAAAGTAGCCTTTAACATCTATCTCAGATAATATACTTACCATTTCAGATTGACCATAATCTATTAACATCTGAAGATATACTTCTTCTTTAGACTTGTTAAGTATATTGCCTATTTCAGTTACTAATTTCCAAAGGTAAGCATTTGCATTTAAGCTTCTCTTTTCTCTATGCTTATCTATCTTTACATCGTAGACAGTATCTTTATCTAATCTAAATATTAGTTGTAAGAACTTTTCTATCTTTCCAGTATCATCTATCATAAAAGGTCTCTTTCGTAATTTTATTCGTTAGTGTTTTCGGGTTTTTTAATTAAAATTTTGCATTTTAATTTTATTTCTTCTTCTAGGTCTTTATTTGCCAGATTGAAATTATGTTCTTTGGCAATCGATTTAATCAAAACTTGACAAACTACTAAAAATTCTATACCAAGAATAAAACCTCTAACAATCTCTGAACTAATAAAAATATTAACAAATGCTAAACCGGCTGCTAGCCATAATATTACTGATGTAATAGTAGTAATTGATTTTTCAACATTATATTTTCTATTTTTCTTTGCAAATTTAAGCAATTCTTTTTCAGAATTATCCTCCGAGTTCATTATTTCGGTATTCTCATTACTAAAATAGATTTCTAAATCGTTATATTTTCTAAATAGTTTCCAATTTCCGTGGTTATCAACATACAAATGGAACCTCTCTCCTAATAGTTTTCTTATTTTCTTTTCTCTTTTTAATTTCATTTTTAAAACCTCCTAAAATGGTAAATCTTCATCATTAATTTGTACTTCGTTTCCAAAGTTAGCAAATGGATCGTTTGCTGTAGGCATACTATCAATTTGTTCAGTAGTTATTGAGCCAGGTTTTACTGGTGACTCTTCTAGATTGTTTACACTATCATTACTACCTTTACTATCAAGAAAAGTAACATTTGATACAAACACTTCAGTAACATATACTTTCTTACCATCTTTATCATCATAATTTCTTGTTTGAATTCTTCCCTCTACTGCTACTTGATTACCTTTCTTTTGATATTTAGAAAGATTCTCCGCTAGCTTGTCCCATACTACACAATTAATAAAATCTGCCTTTCTCTCGCCATCATCATTTGTATATGGTCTATTTACCGCTATAGTAAATTGGCATACTTCTCTTTTTGTGTTTTCTGTCATTTTAAGTTCAGGATCTTTAGTTAATCTTCCAACTAATATTGCCTTGTTCATTTCTTAATTCCTCCTAATAATTTCATTAATTTATCTTTAAATTCTTTGTTTATATTTAGCTATTTCATTATTGTTCATACATACCAAATCTTATGTCTTTTCCTATTTCATCGTAGTCTGGCTCACAAACAATTTTCTTCCTTTTAAGTGCTTTTTTTAAACTACTAATTTCAGTAAGTAAGTCATCAATAATACATTCTGCACTTTCAATTGAAACAAAGCCATCTACCGATTCATAGTCAGTAAGTGTTATTTCTTCTATCTTATCTATCTTTTCCTGTCCTAATTTCATTTTTATTCCTTTCCTTATGCTCGTGCATAAACATATATTTAGAATTATTTCCCATATTATTCATTAACCATTCAGTCGCAGATACTTTGCTTAAATGAGTATTTTTTACTCTATTTTCGTAATACTGGTTCTCTGCTCTTTGATGTAATCCTTCCTCATTTTCATAATTGCCTTCAATAAAATAGTAATCATAGTTTTTAGCAATCACATGATCTATTCGATTAGTATCAGTAGCATATATCAATTTATTTCCATTTATTTTTAGTTTATAGCCACATTGTGGTACATCATGATATAGTTTTATAGGTATTACTTTAAAAGTTTTATATGAGTAAATTTTACCTGTTTCATAGAGATCTATATTTTTCTTGTTTACTCCACATTCAATTAAATCTTTTACTAACCATTCACAGCAGCCAAATCTCAATGTAGGTCTTTCAATGGCTAATTTTGATATGGTTTTCTTGTTAAAGTGATCTCCATGAATATGAGTTAGAAGAACTATTTCTAATCTCTTGTAATATTCATTTAATTTCTTAAATGAGACCCCACAATCAACTAAAATAGTATCTTCTATAATCATTCCATTTCCATCAGAGCCGCTATTAATTATTTTATAGTTCATTTATATTAACCTGTTTTACTTCTATAGCCTTTTCAGTTGCTTCTGCCGTTTCAGTATTTATTGCCTCTTCAGTAGGTACAGATACTATAGGTTGATTATCAACATAATCATAAGTTCCATCTTCTTTTACAACTGACATGTCTTTTGTTATAGCTTCTTGCATATCTATACTCATAATTCCCCATTTAGATATTAATTGTCTTAGCATAGTTTTAAAAGCCATACCATCGAAATCTTTACTCCAAAATGAATAATTAGTACCTTTTTTTATATCACTTGCATATGCTTGTGAATATTCAAGTGCATGCTTTTGCATTTTTTCTTTTGACCAATATAAATTTTTATAAAAACCATTTAAGTATTCAAAATAAGCCATATAGCCAATTATTGGTTTATTTTCTCTTTCAACCTCATCCTCTATAAATTCAAATTGATGTTTACCAGTAGTTTTATCTCTGCCTAAGTATTCCCCTTCTCTTACTTCTATAACATCAATGTCTTTATATTGACCACTTCTAATAGCCAGTTGTATATATCCCTTATAACCCAATTGAAATTGAGCCTTATCTTTAAATGGTACTAAATAGTACTGACCTAATTGAGGGCTTGGGCTTAAATTAAGTGCCTCTCCAAGTAATGCTCCACTAAGAATACTTCCAGCATCGCATTGCTGTAAACTAGAATTAGTAGCTACTGCACTGCTTATTGCTGCAATAAACTTAGCTGACCTTTTTGGATCTCCCAATGTATTATTGATTAATTTTTTATAACCCTCACTTTGAATAGCTAAACTAAACTTTGGTTTACTTTGTAATTGATTATTCATTGATATATCCCTCCTTGATTAAGTAATTCTTCAATTCCTTTAATCTAGGTAAAGTAGCCTTAACATTAAAAGTCATCTCGTATAATTCCTCTTGCACTTCAAAGTCTTCAGTAGTTGTTTGTTTTTCAATTGGTGCAGATAACACTTCTTCTACCTTTTCAATGACTTTTTCTTCTTGTTTTTGTTCCTCTTGTACTATTTCGTAATCTTTTTGTACTTGACTTAGTATTACATGTCTATCATTTACTTCTTTGATAGCCAAAGACAAGTTTTTATTTTTTAGATATTCAACAAGTATCTCACTGTTGTGTTCCATAGTATTTATTGTTTCAATATCTCTTTCAACATTATCTACTTTTTCAATAATTGCATCTTTGTATTTTTTTACCAATGCTCCTTTATCAGTTAGACCATCTAAACCAATTTGTAAGTTAAGTTCTTCAAATGATAAGTAATTATCATTAATCACTGTCTTGGAAGCTTTATATTCGTTAAAGTACTCAAGTGCTAATTTTTTAGCCTTTTCTTTTAAACTATTCTCTACTTCATCAATTTTAGTCTTTAATGTTAAATCTGCTTGTTGATATTTTGACTTTATTTCTGCCTCATAAGTTTTATTAAATAAATCATAAGGTGCATTGATTTTTTCTTTTATGTCTTTTCTTTGTCTTTCAAAATCTTTAAGTTCTGCCCCTAATTTAGTTCTTAGTTCTTTGATAGACTTTCTTGTCTCTTCACTGCAGACTAATGAATTTAAGTTTAGATCTTCAAGTCTTTTATCTAATTCTGCTCCAACTTCTTTAATTTTTTCAGTTATTTTTGGTAATTGTTCTACCACTGCTATTTGCATTTCTTCTTTCATTTTTCTTTCTACCTCACTTTTTTATTTTTTAACTATTAAAAATCTTTTAATAATTCTTCAAGCATTATTTTATCTTCGGCATCTAGTTCAACTTTTTTAACTTCTATGCCGAACCATTTAGGCTTTTTTAATTCTTTTATTTCTGCTAATGTTGGCATAAACTTTTTAGTTTTAATAGCTTCTATAACCATATTTTCATATTCTTCAGCGGTACAATCTTTTAATTCTTCATACCACAAGTTAAATATTCTGATATCCATTTTTTTGTTGTAATTTTCTTCTAACATTTCTGTTATTTCTCTAAATTGTTTTTTATTCATTTTCCCATTTCTCTCTTTCATCAGTTTTTAATTCTTTTTTATTCTTAAACTTTTCGTTTGCTTTTTTCGCTTGCTCTAGTGTTGTTATTTTTTTTCTTTGCCAATCTTCAAGTATTCGGTCTATGTATTTAACCGAACAAGCATTATTACAAACTGCTATCTGTGTAGCATAAACAATCAGTTCCTCTGAAATGTTATTGTCTACCCAAGATTTAATTACATCACATTCTAATGGTGCTATAGTTCTTCCGAAGTTTTTTTCTATTGTAGAAAATATATTACTAAATATTAATTCTTCTTTATTATCTAAATTATTTAGTTTAGTACTATTATCTAAATTATTTATATTAATATTATTATTTATATTAAGATCAGGATCAGAAACAGATACAGATGTATACCTAGGGTATGGATACCCTATCGATACCCTATACCTTTCTAATATTTTTTCTAATTCTTTTCTTAATTTTTCACTCTTAATATATTGAGTTAAACTTTCTACTTTTTTTAATAATTTTTCACTTTTAGTCCAATTATATTTGTGCCAATTTTTTATAAGTATCTCTTTCGTTTCCTCCGCATAGAGTATTACTTTATGAACCAGTTCCATCCTAGTCAGTAGTTCCTCTACCTCACTTTTGTCTAGTCCAAGTTCATTTGACATCTGTCTAATTGAAATTTCATAGCAACCAATCAGATTTGTATGAGGATTAGTTAATAAATATAATAGAAAATACTTATCTTTATAAGTAAAGTTATCTACTATTTTGTTGTCTTCCCAAAATGATAATGATACATTGCGATATATTGCCATTTAATCCTCCTTTACTCAAATCTCAAAACCCCAAATTTGACAAAAACCATACTTTTTGCTATAATTGTGTATGTAAAAAGTTAACACGAACTTTTTATTTTTGTTATTTGTCTGCTAGTTGTGTTACCAAACTATTGCTAGCAGATATTTTTTTATCTTGAATAGTGTTGTTTGTGATTATTGCTAATGTACCAACTATAAGTACTAAGTAAAATATTAATGCTCCACTATTCTTTTTTATAAACTTTTTCATTTACATCACCGCCTTTCTCATTTTGTTTGCCTCTCTTCTAATTAAGGCAACATCTATATTCAATTTCTCTACTACTTTTCTAGTAGGAACTAATATAGGCCTAGTTTTGAAATAAAACTCGTTGTTTTTATCCATTTCATCACAGATTGATTTTCTAAAATTATTTATCGCATTAGTTCCTAGTGGTAATATAATTTTTAAATCTTCTGTGCTTAGCCAAGGTTTATTTAATACTTGTTCCTGTTCTATATAATTACTAACAGGTCTTTTTTTACTTTTTCCCATTTTATTTTTCCTTTCTCGTGCTAGATTTTATAGATATTCCAGTATCTATTTTTTTGGTTTAGTTTTCTAAACTTTTAACTTTAAAAAAAACATTTCCTATTTCCTCATGTGAAATATCTAGCAATTCTGATATTCTTTTGATATTTCTTATAGAAAAATCAGTTCTGTTATTTAACTTGTTATTTAAAGCACTTCTACTCATTGGTATAGCACTTGCAAAATTTTCTTGCGTATCGTAAAATTGCTTTATTTTACCTTCTAACAAACTATAATCAAATATTATTCTCTTTTCCAAAATAACACCTCCATTTTTAGTTTAGTTTTCTAAACTCAATTAAATGATAACACACAAATAAATATCTGTCAACACTTTTTGTTTAGAAAATTAAACTTTTTTACTTGATAATCTGTTTTTTTTATGCTATTATATATACAGATAACTATTAAAAGGAGGGCATATATGGAAAATTTAGTTGGAAAAAAAATAAAAGAAGCAATGGCAGTTAGGGGAATGAAACAATCTGACATTGTTAAAGCCACTGGTATTAATAAAGGAGCATTAAGTTCATATATCAATGGAAGTTACCTACCAAAACAAAACAATCTTTTTAAAATTGCTACTGCATTGAAAGTCACTCCAGCTTGGTTGATGGGATATGACTCACCAATGGATAGTGAAGAATTAATTAATATTTTAAAATCAAAAGAAAATGACTATCTAGTATTTACCAAAGAGCAATATCTAAAAAAAGAGAATGGCTTATTTGCAGCAAATGCAAATCTTGGCTTTTTAAACAAGCTGTTGAAAGAAAATTATATTTCTAAAGAAGTTTGGTTTAATGAAAGAAAAAAAATATTAGATAACCTTCTGAATAGTGATTTAATTTCTGAAGAAGAATACAACGAGAAAATAAAAGATAATAATTGATAATCGAAAATATATTAACTTAAGTATTTTTACATAAGATGTTAGGAGGATATATGAATAACAAAATTGATAAAATAATTATAGGAATAATTATAGCATTATTTATTGTTTATCTTTATAATGCTGAAAAAGAAAATAATGAAAATATGTATAAAATCGAGCCAAAAGCCTATAATGTATGTGGAAAACAAATATATATAACTGATTTTACTTATGACAACAATTTAGATAGCGAAGCATTATTTGATGAAATAGAATATATATGCAAAAATCAAAAATAAAAAGACTAGAACTGCTGGAACAGTCTAGTCAAAACACATAAAATAATCAAAATCTAGCACGATCAGGATTTTTCTATGCAATACAATTATAGCATAGAAACAATTCTATTTCAATAATAAAACGAAAGGAAAGTGATTTTTATGCCAGTATATAAATCAAAAACAGAAAAAACGAAAGATAATAAGATATGGTACTTTAAATGCAATTATAAAGATATTTATGGTAATATAAAACAAAAGAAAAGTAAAAAATTTTCTACTAAAGAAGAAGCAACAAAAGAAGAAGCAAAATTTAAACTAAAGCAAAATGAAACGTCAGTTCCAAACATTACAATGTATGATTTATACAACGCATATTTCTTTTTAGATGATGGTATAATAAATAGAGAATCAACATTATATACTAAAGAATATAGAACAAGAAAATACATTTTGCCATTTTTTCAAGATCCAAAAACCAATAAATATTCTGATTTATCGACAATCAATGTTGATAAAATTAAAATGTGGAAAGTTTGGCTAAATGAAAAGAAACTATCATTGCGAACGAAAAAATCATTGTTTAACACATTTTCATCATTGATGACTTATGCAGCCGAAAAATATAATTTAGATTATAATCCTCTAAGATTAGTTGAAAATTTCAAAGAAAAAAATGATAAAGTTATAGAAGAAGAAAAAATAAGATTTATAACTAATAATGAGTACAATATATTCATAAAAGAAGTTGAAAAAGATTTTAAAATCGTATTTCACTTTTTGTATGAAACAGGATGTAGAAAGGGAGAAATGGCATCATTAAAATGGAAAAATATAGATTTCGAAAGTGAAAAAGTAAAATTAAACACAACTTTTTCACGAAAAAGAGATGGTAGTCTTACTATAACAAGCACTAAAAATGGTAAAAACAAGTATATTGATATATCTCAAAAGTTAATTAAAGAATTAAAAGAATTATATAGCAAAATGAACAAACTAGATGGTTTTTCCAATGAATGGTTTGTCTTTGGTGGTATAAAACATATTTCTTATACCACCTTGAATAGAAAAAAAGATGAAGCATTCAAAAAATTAAAAGAAAAAGATATAAATATAACACATATAACAATACATGAATTTAGACATAGTTCTGCAAGCTATATGATCAGCAATAACATACCAATAGAAATAATTGCATACAGACTAGGTGACACTCCAGAAACTATAAGAAAAACTTATGCTCATTTATTTCCAGATGCACAAAAAGATGCAAAAGGACTATTTGATAATTTATAAAAATCAATAAATTTTAGGTACATTTTAGGTACATATTTTTTAAAGCAATAAGAAAAAGCACAAAATATCAACTATGTAAATATCAAATAATTACTTATTTTATAAGGCTATTAATAAACAATAACATTTAATAATATTTTCCCCTCATCTGCTCCATTGAGGTTAATACTCGCACACTTAAATACTAGTGTGTGAGTTTTTTTATACTTTTCCCGTCTCTAGCTTGGCAAGTATATAGAATTCTATAAATACATAAATAAGTTCATAGTATTTGATATTATGGGCTTTTTTCATTGTAAAGGAGGGATAAATTGTTATGAAAACGACCATAGAAACTTTAACTTTTCCTTGTGAAGTAATAGATAAAATAAAAATTAAAACCAGTTTTAGAAATTTAAGTATTAGATTTGTAAATGGTCATATAATTAAATTTAACAAAACTAATTTAAGTATTCGTGAACCACATAAGATTATTATAAGTAATAGTTATAATACTTTAGTTGCTCTACTTTATGATGACACAAATAAAATATACATACCAAACGATAATGCTGTTATTACACTATCAAAATTCATTCAAATAATTAATACTATGAACAAGCAAATTAAGTAAAAAAACAGAAATTACATAAAATCGACTAAATTTAACATAAAATAACACGAATTTGACACGATATTGTAATGACTTTTACAAACAAAGTATGATACTATAGTATCCTAGGTTATAATTCTAGGTATTGCATTTAAGGCAATATAAGTTTTTATTCTAAATAAACACAAAGGAAATTCATTCTTTTGTGTTTTTTTGTAAAGGGGATGATAATAAATGAATGAAAACAAAAAAGTAATCGTAGGACTTTATCCTCGTGTTTCAACTGAAGATCAATCAAGATTTGGACATAGTTTAGACGAACAAGAATGTAGAATGAAACAGTTATGTGAGTTTAAGAACTACGAAATATTCAAAGTATATCGCGAAGAAGGAGTTTCTGCTAAAAACACCAATAGACCAAAGTTTCAAGAAATGATTGAAGATGTTAAACAAGGAAAAATCAACAAGATTATTATTTTTAAACTAGATAGATTAACTCGATCTATTCAAGACTTAGAAAACATATGTAAATTTCTTGATAAATATAATTGTGGCTTAGAAAGCATTAGTGAAGAAATTAATACATCAAGTGCTAATGGAAAGTTTTTTGTGAGAATGATAACGATTTTAGCACAACTTGAAATTGAAAGAACTAGCGAAAGAACAAAAGTCGGTTTAGTAGGTGCTATTAAACAAGGTCATATTTCAGGACGACCACCACTTGGCTATGTCAAAAAAAATGGTAGTAAAAAAATATTTATTGATGAGGTACAAGCAGATGTTGTTAGAAGAATATTTAAATTATATTTAGATGGTATGTCAGTTTGCTCTATTTGTAAATTATTTAAAGAAGAAAATGTTTTAAATAGAAGATGGCCTACAACTACTGTTGATAAAATACTTTCAAATCAATTATATATTGGTAATAGCGAATATGGAAAAAGAACAAACAACGAAATACAAATATTTAAAAATGTTGTACCAGCAATTATAGATAAGACAACTTTTGATATGGTACAAAAAAGAAAAGAAAAAAATTTGAAAAACTTTAAAAGAAAAGCAACATATATATTTATGCAAAAAATTATATGTCCCAAATGCAATAAAGTTATGGGTGGCACTTCTAGTACAAGCAAAAATAAAGAAAAACATTTATATTACAAATGTAATTGTTGCAAAACTAGAATTAATGAAAAGAAAATAGAAAAAGAACTTATGGAATTTTTAAATGATATGTTAGATTTTTTCTTGATAATTGATAACTCTTTTAAGCCAACTCTAAATAAAGATGTAGAAAATGAAATTAAAAAATATTTAACTATGAAAGAAGATATTAATAATAAAATAACAAGAATTAAAACTGCTTTTATAGATGCTATTATAGATGCAAATATATTTCAAGAAGAATTGAACGAATTACAAAGAGAATTAGAAAATGTTGAAATTAAACTTAATGAACTAGAAGAAACAAAAAGAAATATTGAATACAAACAAGATATAGAAACAATATTTAATATCAAAGAAATAGAAAAAATGAAAATGAAATCAGAATATGTAAAAAGTCATAACCTTTGGAAAAAATTAGATAGTAGTCAAAAATATTATATTATAAACAAATATATTGATGAAATTAAAATTGATATAGATAAAAAATATAATGTTTCCATTAATGATATTATTTTTAATAAAAATGAAATAGAAAATATTGGTTATATGTTTAGAAGTGATTGTTTCGATATGATAATAAATATTGATGAGAGAGATGCTATATTATCTAATTATAAAAACGAATTTAAAACACAAGAATACATCGAATCATTAAGAGAGTTTTATAACATTAAGGAAACTACTATACAAGCTGACTTATTTAATATTAATGAATATGACAAAGATAACATTATACAAATTATTCCACAAGAAAGAAAAACAAAGTTTGAAAAAAACAAATTTACTATATTAGAAATTGAGGTATAAATTAGTACTTCAATTTTTTTAATTTAAAGAATATAAGGGGGTTATATAAATGAATTATTTTTTTAAATATCTACTACCACAATTAATGGAGTATTTTAACAATGACAAAGAGACTATAAAGGAATTCTTACCAAAAGTTATTGAAGAAAAATGTTCAACTTTATTGTTGGAAAATGACAAAGAAATTAATAATAAAAATGAAAACAAAGAATAAGAATTTAAAGCAATTTTAAGATAAAAAAAGCACCTATTTTTATATAAGTGCATATCATTTTTTCCTTATTAAATAAGTAAACTAAATACAAAGTGCATATCTTTTGCATATCATTATACTCATTTTCGCAAGTGCGGAAATAGATTTGCACCTCTTCAAATAAGTGTTAAGCCTTATGAAATAAGGGTTTCAACTTATTAGAGGTACTTATCCCATATCCTGTTGAAATTAAATATATGTTAAAAACAATAAAAAAGATATATTAATGTTAGATTTTTCTAAAAACTATAATATATCAATTTTTGTTAATATATTTAATTATCAATTACTGACATTAAATAATTATCAATGTTTGTATCATCTTGAATATGACCTTCATATGGTTTAATTTCTAGTGTAGTCATAGTTGAATAATCATCTTTCGTATGTAGTTTAATATCAATATTATTCTGCTTACATATTAGTATTATTTCTTTTAAAGAAAATGATATATTTTTAATAGAATCAAGTTCGTTAATTTCAGAAAAGGCTTCACTTTTATTACTAACTAAATCTCCATTTTCATCTACTTCTTCTTTGCAAAATACAGAGTTATAGAAATCTATATAAAAGTTATCTCCCCATTTTTGATAAATATTTTGGGAATTACCAAGTCTATTAAATCCATTCATATTGGCAACAACTACATCTAATGTATAACCCATTATATTTCTTGCTTCATTAACAATTTTACTTTTATATACTTTCATTAAAGTTTCAAAAACTAATTTTGTATCTTTTTTATTTAATTTTAAGTTTTCTTTTCTTATAATATCAACTTCATTTTTAATACTCATATTATTTATTCCTCCTTAAATCATTTATCAACAAGTTTCATGCCAAGTTTTTTCTTTTTATCTCTTATTTTTTCTTCTATCTTATCTTTTTCTTTATTCATCTTTGAAAGTGCATCCAAATTTTCTTCAGTTTGCTCATGCATCATTCTTATAATTTTATCATAATCATAGCCATCATCATTTTTTCTAAAACAAAATATCAATAAACATATGCCACCTAAAGCAGCTATAAAAAAGAATAAAATTGGAATTATTAATTCTTCTTCCATACAAACATCCTCCTTAATAATACCAAAACGCTTAACAAAAATAATTGCATTTTCTTTTTAAACAACACTATTCTCATTTTTTTAACCATATCTATATATAGAAAATAATCCATTTCATAACGAAGTGTATACTTAAAAAATTCTCTTTTTTGCCATTTTTTTCTTTCATCAACAATTATATAAACAGCATATATTATTGACAATATTACCTGTATAATTAACAAAATTACATAAAATCTTACATCATCATTTCCTCTCACACTAACCACCATTCATTAATGTTTATTAATTGAGTTTATAAAAGAAATTTTCTTTAGCAATTTACTAAAATAATATATTCCAATACTTTCAAGAATAGATAGTGTTAAAATCATTCCAAATATAAAAGGCATACCACTAGTAGGTAATACAAAATTCAATGGAATGTTATTTGCATTACAATAACTAATACTTACAGTATAATTAAATTTTAATAAAAAAAGAATACTAAGCAATAAAAACATATAAAAAGTTATTTTTGTTGGCAAATAACAACTATCTTTTTGTTTATATTTCATTTTTTTACCTCCTAACCAAATTTTTTACTGCAATTATATTATAACACAAATATCGTTATTTTGCATAAAAACCCGATATTTAAATTTAAAATGGGAAAATTATATTTAGGTGATAGTATGCTTAGTGAAAGATTATTAGATATTAGGGATGAAGCTGAATTGAATCAAGAAGATATGGCAGAAATTTTAAAGGTAAGTCAATCAAATTATTCTAGGTGGGAAAATGGAAAAGAATTAATTCCATTAAGTAAATTAAATATATTATGTAATCATTTTAAAGTTAGTATGGATTATGTTATTGGAATTACTCGTACCTCAAAATCGACTAAAAAATACAAATTTAGTAATGAAATAATAGGACAACGATTAAAAGAATTTAGAAAATCCAATGAAATAACTCAAACTGAACTAGCTAATATTCTTAATACCACTCAATCAACTATAAGTGCTTATGAAAGCGGTAAAACAACATTATTGACAGCGTTTGCATTAGAAATAGTTAATAAATACAACATTTCTCTTGATTGGCTTTGTGGAAGAAAATAAAAAACAGAATTAATCTGTTTTTTATTTTCTCGGTTTTTTTGTTAAAGTCAAGCCTGATTGTTCAAGATTAACATCTTTAGTTAGTTTTCCATTAAAACATAGTTCTTTTGCCCTATCATTATATAGACCAGATACAACTTCTGTTAGTTCCCAATCATACTTTTCAATAATAGGTTGAAACATTGGCAATTTATAGTCTGCTAATGTTATAAGTGGTTTTGTAGTACCTAAAAACTCCATTGATGCTTCAACCATTCTTGTACCTAAATGTTGTCCTCTACATTGATCTGAAACATATAATGTACAAATTTTTTGTTCTTCTTCATCTTTTTTAAGACAAGCCATTGCAATGATTTTATTTTCATCTTCTTCAGATCTTGCAAAAAGTATTTCTCCACTTGGTGTAAAAATTCTAGGAATTTGTTTGTGAAAATACCATTCTTTGTGCTTTGGGTAATCTTCACAGATGAAATCAGTAATATCATATATTTGTTTAGATAACTTTATAAATTCATCTTCATTTAAAACTCCAATATAATTTTTTAAACTTTCAATCTTTACCATTTAAAATCCCCTCCCAAAAATTTGTGTTCTATAATAACACTTTTATATTAATAAGTCAATATAAAAATCGTATTTTTGCATATTTTTTTAAATCTATAAAAAAGGAATTAGATTAATTCAATTCTAATTCCTAAAACACCATACTTTTCTTGTTTTTCTTTTGTATAAAATTGTTCTAAAACAGATATCAATTCTTCTTTTGTCATAGATTTATCTGATAAAATTGAAATATCATAATCTTTAAACATTTCTTCAAAAGAATTATATCTTAACAATCCTATAACTTGTGCTTCAAATGATTCATTTAAATCAGGTTCTTTTAAAAATTTAATTTTATCACCCAATTTAATATTTTGTCTTTTTTCATCATTTAACCTAATTTCAATTCTCTTTGTACCATTAAGAATAAAATTGAAATATTCTGGTTGTAATTTCATTTCATGTATCATTATCTTCTACCTCTTTCTTTTGCTCTTTGTAATATGAATTGTTTTTCTCTAGCAGGATTTTCACATAGGTTGCCATCTAAACTAAAAGCATTATCCCATTCTTTTATAACTTGATATAATGGATCATTTTCATAAATATAAGAATAGTATTGTGGTAATTGTACATTAGGATTAATTTTTCTCATATCTCTTAATGTAAGATATTCTTCAAATTCAGTAACATCATATAATTTTAACGCACAACATCTTTGAAAATTTTGTCCATAATAATCAACTATTTCATGTCCATCTGGGCGAACATCATAACCGGTTGCTTTTAATATTTGATTTGTATTACCTTTCAATATATCAGAAACTTTCATATAGCCAATTAATGCTTTATCCTCTTTTGCTGAATATACATATATTTTTTTGTTTAAGTCACAATCCTTTAAAGGCGACTTTCTAAATTCATATCCTTTAGTTTCTGCAAAAATTTGTCTAGCATAATAACTCATTATTGAAATAACTATAAGTCTATCTCTTTGCTTTTTATCCATAACATAATTCCCCCTTACCGGATGTAATTATACCATAACATTTGTTTTTTTGCAACAATTATCGTATTTTTGAATGTTTTTTTAATAAATTTCTACATTAATCATTGTAAATATAGTCTAAATGCGGTATAATTAACACATCAAATGCAAATGAATTTATTTAAAAAGTGTGCTAAACCCGTTTAGCAACTGCTCCAGATTGATAGGAAACTCGGAAATTAACTTCTGAGAGTAATAAATGCTAACTAGAAATAGTTAGTTTTTTTGTTATGTAAAGGAGTTGATTATATGTTAAATATAGAAACAAAAGAATTAAAAATAAGTGATAAATTAAAAAGAAAAATTGAGATGATTGGAAGATTTACTAATACTACTCCAATTATAAATAATGGTTCAATTAAAAATATAACAGGTACAAATGTTGCTTATGTTATGCCACATATTATAGTTATTAAGAATAATAAATACCTAATGTTTGATGAATGTGATAATGTTTATGTAAATACATTTAAAAACAAAATAGTATTTAAAGATTTAGAAGATTATATAAATAGTCATTAAAAATCTTTTTAAATGTTAGACTTCGTAAAATTAACTTTAAAATGTCAAACAAGTGAGAGGTGTCTTTTAAAATATCTATATTTTAGACTACACTTTTCAAGCTTAAAGTGCCAAACATATGAGAAGCATATTTAAATTTTTTAAAATTTTAGACTTAACTTTTCTCATTTAAGATGCCAAACATATGAAAGGAGATATTTAAAAAATATGAATAAAGAAAATAAAATAGCAGGTATTTACATTAGGGTCAGTACAGAGGATCAAGCTCGTGAAGGTTTTAGTTTAGGAGAACAAGAAGAAAGATTAAGAGAGTTTTGTAAGTTTAAACGATATGAAATATTTAAAGTTTATAAAGATGCAGGAATCAGTGCTAAAAGTGATAAACGGCCAGCATATCAAGAAATGCTTGAGGATATAAAAAGCAAGAATATTAATGTAATTGTAGCATTTAAACTTGATAGACTTACTAGAAGTGTTTATGATATTGAAAAATTAATGAAAATAGTTAATGATTTAGAGTGTGATATCGATTGTCTAGCTGATGAATCTAACACTACTACTTCAAATGGCAGAATGGTTATGAGAATTATGACTAGTGTAAGTCAAAATGAAATAGAAAAATGTTCTGAAAGAACTAAAGTCGGATTAGCAGGTGCAATTAAACAAGGACACTTGCCAAGTAGAACTACACTGGGTTATAAAAGAGAAAATAAAAAGTTAGTTCCCAATCCACTTACAAAAGATATTGTAGTGAGAGTTTTTGATTTATATTTAGAAGGTAAAAGTCACCAAAAAATAGCAAACATCTACAATAAAGAAAATGTTTTAGGTAAAACTTGGAGAGATTCTACTATTCAAAAGATATTATCTAATGAAATATATAAAGGTGATTATATTCATGGTAAAAGAACTAAACATCCAACATATTATGAAAATGTAGTTGAACCTTTAGTTAATAAAGATAAATGGGAATCTTGTCAATATCAAAAATTAAGAAATGCAAGACACTATGAAAGAACTTCAACATATCTTTTTACTAACAAATTAAAATGTTCTAAATGTGGTAATTATTTTGGTGGTAAAGCTAGTGTTAAAAAGAAACTTAATAAAAAGTATTACTACTATAAATGTAATCATTGTAAAATTAATTTAAAAGAAGATTCTATTGAAGATTTGATTCTTTTAGAACTATTAGCACTTGTTTATATAGATGACCTATTTAACGACTATTATACGCCTTTTATAAAGTCAAAACTTGATTATAATAAAATAGATTATAAAAAGGAATTAAAAGAACTAGATAAAGAAAAAGATAGGATTAAAACAGCATACATTAAAGGTATAGTTAAACTGGATGAATTTGATAATGAATTAAAACAAATAGAATATAAAAGACAAGTACTAGAAAAACAAGAGCAAGATAGCAAACAATATGAAAATTTAAACTTTACTATGGATGATTTATTGCTTATTAAAGATAAAAAAGAAATAGAAGATTATCTTCACCCTGAAAATATAATTGATTTGTTTGTTCGTTGGAATTATTTAGATAAAACAAATAAACAAAAACTAATTTCTAAATATATTGATGACATAGAAATAGAAAAGTTAGGTACAAAAATAGAAATAAAAAAATTAAATTTAAGAAACTCATTTTATTATGACTTAATTGATTATCATAATAATTATGACACGCCGCTTGATTTATTTATGTTTATGGATGAGGATAAATTTCCCATACCTGTAGCACATAATGGTTTTAGAACTAGAATTGAAATAGAAAATTATGTTAATAAATTAAAAGAAATGTATGATGTTAATTATTATGAAGTTATACCGAATAAAGATTTCACTAATTTATCATTTACACCTAAAAATGATATAGAAAAAATAATAAGAATAATACCTATAAAAGATAATGATAGATTTAAAAGTAATCAATTAGAATTAGCAATTATAACAATAAATTTATCGAATATAAAAGGTATTAATGGTGCTCCACTATATAAACAAATAAAGTAATCCTTTAATGCTTGTATTTTAATATAAATATTTATATTTTTGTTATATTAATTCTTTATATTATATTATCATATTATGTTAGACAAATTTTCCATCGTGGATAGAAATATCTTCTACCCTAGATGGAAATATTTTCTACCCTAGACAAAAAATATAAATCTTATTCAAAATAAAAAGACTAGTTATATTTCAAACTAATCTCATCAATAAATTGTAATTTGTCTTTTACAATAATAGCATAAAAAAGAAAAGTAGTTATTGTTAATCAACTATTGCATTTTTCTAATTCTCATAAATACTTTTAAATCTTTCTCTGTCTACATTCTCTTGATTATTAATATAGTCCAAGTATTTTTCTTTATTTTCTTCTGTATATGGAGTATCAGAATATAAATCTTGTAATAATATTGTTCCGTTTGGCTGTCCAATACCCACAAATATATAATTTTCACCTATCTTTGGTAATTCCTCATCCGTTATATAATCACCTTTATGCAATATAAGAGTTCCATCTTTATCATATCCACCAGGATAAGTTACTTTAATTATATTTTGTAGATCACCCTTCAAATTTTCTGTTACCTCGATTTCATATATAGTTCTAGCTGAGCCATAATCTGAGAATGTCCTTTCAATTTCCTTATCTACCTTTCCTATAAACACATAATCAGCAAATCCAACTTGATAATATGGATTTGTTTCTTCATTCACAAGTACTGTATCATAATTTAATTTGCCATTTGGCTTATAATTTGAATTTCTATTGTTAAAGTACCAAATTACACCACAAATCATAGCAATTATAAAGATAACTAAAATAGATAAAATAATAATTTTTTTCTTTTTCATAACAATACCTCCTTTATTTTGTTCTTATTTTAATAAAAATAAGCTTTAATTCTACTAATAATCAACTACATAGTAACATATTTTAAAAAAGTTACAACTTTTGTTCAAAAAATGATTATCGGCAAATTACTATTTATTTAACAAATCACTAAATTGTAATTTGTAATTATTATTCTGATGGGCAATTATAATTTGTATTTTTAAATGTTGGAATTACCGTTATTACATCATCGCTAACACAATAATAAGTATCAATTAAAATACCTTTGTCTACATAACTATCACTATCATTAGCATCTTCAATTCTCCAACTTATTATTGGGCTATTTTTAAATACTATTGCTTGAATTGTGTCTAATATTACAATTGACAAAATAGTAATAACTATTGTTAATAATATTATTATAAACTTATTCTTTTTTACCTTTTTTATTTCTTTTGCAGAATAATCAAGTGTATCAATTAAAGTTTCCTCACTTTTTGAATCGATTTCTTCTTTAGTAAATCTCTCACCATTTAATATTTCCGTAACCGAGACTTCTAAAATGTGACTTAATGGTTTTAACAATGACAAATCCATTAAGCCCAATCCTCTTTCCCACTTGCTTACAGCATTTTTGGTTATCCCTAATTTTTCTGCTAACTGTTCTTGAGTTAATTTTTTTTGCTTTCTTAATTTAGCAATAAATTTTCCTATTTTTTCTTGATTCATTTTATCACCATCCAAGAACAATATATCAATTTTTTATCTAATATTAAACATACTATTAGTTCACTTTCAAATTACTATTTATCTGTCATTCTATATATAATTGTACCATAATTTCAACATATTTTGAAACTAAATTTAAACATCCAAGATTTATCCAACATTTCCAGTATATATCCAACAGTTGGAAGTAAAATAAAACCTCGCAAACCTTTTAATTAATTGATTTAAATAAAAAGTATGGTAGAATTCTTCCATATTTTTAACACAATTTTGCAAGTGCAAAATAAGAAATGATAGCACAACTATTCCTATATTTATATAGAATGAATTAGGGCAGTGCTATCATTCCCTTTATCCTGCTTAATAATTATTAGTAATTTTTTATTAAATTTTAGTATTTTCATGGTATACTTATATTAGTTAGTAGTTTATTACTACCTATAATTTAGATAATTAGAGGTTGTCCGACTTCAACCTTTATGGCTCCAGTGACGTTTCTGTTCGAACTTTTCGAACATTTACGATAGATATCATCTCACATTGAGATGATTTTTTGTTTGTCGAACTCTCGCGTTTCAGCTTGGAAGTTCTATTAAAAAGTCATCCTTAAAAGAAAGGATGGTGTTTGTAGTGATTAAGATTATTACACAAGAGTTAGAAATGGAAAGTAATCTTAAACAACGACTAGAATTTATATGTGAGTTTTGTCATATCAAACCTACTATTATAAATGGTAGTATTAGAAAAATTGATAAGACTAATTTATCTTACATAGAGCCACATAAGATTATTGTTAAAGATACTACTTTTCTAGCATTTAATTATTCTACTGATATTTATGTTGGTAGTCTAAATAAAAAAATACAACTTGTGGAACTTGAAGATTATATTAAAAATCTACTAAATGCCTGATATTTCGCTAACTATTGACTTTTTAAGACAAAAATATTATTATATATAGCAACTGAAAGTATATTCCTAAATGTATTAATGGGGGTTATGCATTATGGGAATAAAAAAGAAATTTTATTTTAATAGTAAAAGTTAGAGAGATAAAGGTAGTAGTATGTATTTCTATTGCTTTTATCTCTCTTTTTTTGAAGAAAGGATGTGTTATGTGTGGAAAGCAAAGTTAAAAATCTATGTGGACTATATTTAAGGGTATCAACTGAAGATCAAGCACGTGAGGGTTTTAGTTTACCAGAACAAAAGGAACGATTAGAAACATTTTGTAAGTTTAAAAGTTATGAGATAGTAGATTATTATGAAGATGCTGGAATAAGTGCTAAAACGGGCAATTATAGACCTGAATTTGAAAGATTGAAGGAAGATATCAAATCTAAAAGAATTAACACTATAATAGCCCTTAAATTAGATAGAATAACAAGAAGTATATTTGATTGGGAAAAATTAATGACTTTTCTCGATGAAAATGATGCTTATATTGATTGTGCTAATGATGAAGTTAATACAACTAATGCTAATGGTAAAATGGTATCAAGACTTTTAATGAGTGTATCGCAAAATGAAATTGAAAGAACTAGTGAAAGAACAAAAGTTGGTTTAGCTGGAGCAATTAAGCAAGGACATTTACCAAGTCAAGCACCTTTAGGTTATAAACATGAAAACAAAAAACTTGTTATAGACTACTCTACTAAAGATGTTGTAATTAGAATATTTGAACTATATTATAATGGAAACTCTTATCAAATAATAAGTAATATCTTAAATGAAGAACAAGTATTAGGTAAAACTAATTGGCGAGATTCAACTATTACAGCAATATTAGAAAATGAAGTATATAAAGGTGATTTCGTTCATGGTAAAAGAACAAAACATCCTACTTATTATGAAAATGTAGTTGAGCCATTAGTTAGTAAAGAAATGTGGGAAGATTGCCAGGCACAAAAGAAAAAGAATTCTCGTGCTTATCAAAGAACTTTAACTTATTTATTCTTACAAAAAATTCGTTGCCCTAGATGTAATAATTTAATGGGTGGAAAAGCAACTAAAAAGAAAAATGGTAATGTTTATTATTACTACTATTGTAATGATTGTAAATTTAATTTAAAAGAAAATGTTATTGAAGAATATTTTGAAAACTTTATTAATGAAATTGTTGAATATGATAGTGTTGTTAATCAATTCTTCTTACCTATGATTAAACAAAAATTTGATGAACTAAAAGAATTATTAGAAAAAGAACTTGATAAACAAAATGCTAAACTTGATAGAATTAGGAAAGCATATATCTCTGGTGCATTTGATTTAGAAGAATATAATGCTGAAAAGAAAATTGTTGATGAAGCAATTTCTAAAATACAAAGTGAACTTAACACTACAAATATTACTGAAGAATTAAAATTCACACCACAAGACATTTTATTAAAAAGAGATATCGACTTTATCAATAAAGTTAAATTAAAAGATGAGTATAAAGAAAGAACTAAAACTTGGAAAGATTATACTAGAGAAGAAAAATCAGATTTAATTATGAAATATGTTGATGATATAACTCTACTTGAAAAAAACAAAGTTATGATAGTTGATGAAGTTAGATTTAGAGAAAGTATATGTCGCCCTTGTAATGAGTTAGTCCAAGCAGGTTATATTGATATTAAAACTCCTACTTTATTTAGTAATTTAGTAGGTCAATTAAGATTTAGTAATTATCTACCTGAAGAAGAAGTTGGAAAACACATAATGAGATTAAGACAATACTATGATGTAGGTTTTGAAGAAGCAATTTATTATGTTGAAGATAGAGTTTTCTATTTCAACTTTTTACAAGATAATCGTGCTATTGTAAGAATATTCCCAATGGAAGATTATTGTAAAATAGATCCAGATATAAAAATGAAAGAATATAGATATGGAATAATCTATATTCGTGAAACTGATGAATTTCAAATGCAAGATATAGATAGTGCATTTGATTATATACCAGATGAAACAAACGATAGTGTTATCTATATGAGAGAGACAATTCCTATTGAAATTGGTGTTAAACCTGTTAAAAAGGAATTGCTCTCTATAGAAAAATAAAATGCGTGGCACGTTTTGCGAGTTTACTCGCGAAAGTGGCGATAGCATTTTATAAACTTATGTAGTTTTGTTTTATTACGAAGTTTTAAAACATTACGAAATAAGTTTCAAAATGGTTCTAGGTAATCCCTAGCCCACGAGGTTATTTTGATACTTGTGTCAAAATACCTAGGGGTTTAAATATTTTGTCATAAACTAAATAGGTGCAAAGAAAGGATGTGATTTATATATGCCAGAACTTGCTTATTCACTACATTTGGGTAGTGATAAAAATAGAAAAAATGTATCAAGAGCAAGAGCAAAATCTAATGCTAGTGGAACTACTTCTCTATCAAATAATGCAATTCAAAATGCTAGACAATTATCTCGTGTTGATAAACATAATTATCGTAAGTATGATGATAAAGGGCATTTAATTGAAATAGTCAGAGGAACAACTTCTTTATATAGCGATGTTCAAAAATTATATAAAGATGAATTTGAAGAAGCAAGATTAGAATATAATTCTAAACAAACTAGAGATGATAGAAAAATAGATAATTACTTTAAAAAGATTAGTGATAATTCTAAAAATGATTTGGCTTGTGAAATTATTATTGAACTTGGAGATAAAAAATATTGGGATACCAAAGATGAAAAGTTTAAGCATAAAATGTCTAATGTATATAAAGAACAAGTTAAAGATTTAGAAACTTTAATTCCTAACTTTAAAGTGGCGAGTGCAATTATTCATTATGATGAAACAAGTCCACATATGCATATTGTAGGTGTCCCAATTAAATATAAAAGTAAAAATGGTATGTCTAAACAAGTTGGTAAATCTGATGTATTCACTAAAACAAAACTAATAGAATTACAAGATAAAATGAGAACTTTATGTATCGCTAGTTTTAATAAGGAATATGGTCTTAATAATGTCTTAAAGACTAAACAAAAAGGTAGAAATAAAGATATAAATGTTAAAGATATGGGAAACTATATTGAAATGCAGAAAGAATTATCTAAAAACAAAGAACGACTAGAAATAGCGAGTATTAAATCACTAGAACTAGATAATAATTCTAATGAAATCAAAGATATAGTTAATAATTTAAAAAACGCTTTTACTAACAAAGATAAATTTGTTTATGACAACAAAGATGATAAAGATAAAATTGATAAATTTATTCAGCAAGTAGATTCAACTAATAAAGAATATAAGAAAATGCAAAAGTTATCTATTACCTTAAATGATGTTGAAACTGAATTAAAAGAAAATAGAGAAAAAGTTAAAATACTAACTGAAAATAATGATGCGTTAAATATTAAAGTTAAATCTCTTGAAAAAAAGATAGATAAACAAGAAAATGAAATAGATGATCTTAAAGAAAAAAATTCTAAACTACAAAGCACCATCAATTTTTTTGAAAACTTATTTGATAGATTAGTAAAATTTATTAAAGATAAAATGTTTGGTAAAGAAAAAGAACGCGAAGATTATTGGAAATTTTCAAAAGACTTATATAATCATAATATATTTAGTGATAAAACTATTGAATCAATTCAAGAGGATTATATTTGGAATAAAGAAAACGATAAAGATAAAGACAAAGGAAAAGATGATTACGAAATTGGTATGTAATCATCTTTTTTATTAAAACTTAATTCTTTCGGAAATATAGTTTTGAATCTCATCAACACTAATTGTTACTTGTTGCATAGTATCTCTATCTCTAATAGTAACTGTATTGTTTTCTAGAGTTTCATCATCTATTGTTATACAATATGGTGTTCCTATAACATCTTGTCTTCTATATCTTTTACCAATATTACCAGATTCATCAAATGTACATGAAAATTCACTATATAATTTAAAGAATAATTCATTTGCTTTTTCACTATGTCTTTTCTTAATTAATGGTAAAATAGCAACTTTATATGGTGCAATATATGGATGTAATTTTAATACCTCTCTAGTTGTACCATCTTCAAGTGTTTCTTCAGTATATGCATCACATATTAAAGTTAAGAACATTCTACCACAACCTACAGATGTTTCTAAAATATATGGTGTATATTTTTCGTTTGTATCTGGATCTAAATAATCAAGATTTTGTCCAGAGAATTTTGCATGTTGTTTTAAATCATAATCAGATCTATTGTGTATTCCCCAAAGTTCATCAAAACCTGTTGGAAATTCATATTGAATATCAGTTGCTGCATGAGCATAGAATACTAATTTATCATGATCTTTAAATCTTAATTTTTCTGGTCTTACACCTAAATCAGTTAAGAATTTCATAGATTGCTCTTTATTGTAATTATATATTGCTTCATCTTCACCAGGTTTACAGAAAGTCTGTAATTCCATTTGCTCAAACTCAATAGTTCTAAATAAGAAATTACCAGGTGTAACTTCATTTCTAAAGCTTTTACCAACTTGGCAAATTGTCATTGGTAATTTACTTCTTGAAGTTCTAAGAACATTCTGAAAGTTTATATAGATACCTTGGCAAGTTTCAGGTCTTAAGTAGATTTCAAGTTTATCGTTATTAACTGTACCTCTATAAGTTTTAAACATTAAATCAAATTCTCTTATATCTGTATAATTATTTGAACCACAATTAGGACATTTAATATTCTTTTTAATATAGTCAATCATTTCGTCTTGTGTCATTAAATCAGGATTAACTTCGTTAGTAAATTCGCTAATTAAATTATCTGCTCTATATCTCTTTTTGCAATCTTTACAATCTATTTGAGGATCACTAAATGAAGTAGCATGACCACTAGCTTCCCATACGCGAGGATTCATAAGAATACCGCAATCTATTTCATAAGAATTTTGTCTTTCATCAACAAATCTTTTCTTCCAAGCTGATTTAATATTGGTAATTGTTTTACTACCTAAAATACCAAAGTCCCAAGTATTAGCAAGTCCGCCATATATTTCACTACCTTGATAAATGAAACCATATTGCTTACACAAATTAACTATTTTTTCCATTGTAACTTTTTCCACTTTTATCATCTCCTTTAAAATAAAAGAGATTCTAACTTACGTTGAGACGACATTACATCGCGGTTCCACTCAACTTATTCGTTAGAATCCCTCAAAAGTATACAGCTGATAGGTTTCCAAGCCCGTCATCGCTCTTCAAAAAATTACGATTTAATTATAATACTTTATTTAAGTTTTGTCAATTATTTGACACCGTTATTTTATTTATATTCCCTCAATACTATTCTATATTTACATTAAATCGTGATTTAGCAATACACTTATTATCTTTGATTAAATAACATTCTACATAATGATTTCCTTTAAACGATATACTTTCAAATCGTTTAAAACTTTGTGAATCATCTGCAAAAGAGTTTAAATTATTACCATAGTATATCTCTCCACGTAGACTATTATTTTCTATGGCGTAATTACCATTATTTTTTATTTTCCATAACAAAATATATGGTTTAGGAATAATTGTATCTATCGAAAAACACAATTTTTCATCTCTGTTTTGAGTTATACTAAATTTTTGATTATCAAAGCAATTAACATATGTAGAGTTTTTAAAGTTATCTTTTGAAATATATCTTTGGCATTTTATTTCAAACTTTATTGGCATTAATTTATCAATACTATATATATTTTCGATAAACATTTCATTGTTTTCACATCTATTTTTTTGTTGTGAATTAGATGTAAAATAATCCGTTTTAAAAAACTTATTCCATTTTCTTTTTATATCTTGCTCATCATTATTTAAATAAGCATTTTCAATATCACTAATATGTTCATCTAATTTTTCTTTTAAGTTTTTTAATCTTTTTTTATTTTTATCATCATTTATCAATTCTTGATTATTAGTAGGATTTTTAACAGAAGTATTAGAATTAATTCTATTGGAAATAGATTTTATTGCATCTAACAATAATTTATCTATATCTACATCTAGTGTCATATTTGCCAACGTCTCATTTACAAGAATAGTTATTATAAAACCACCACATATATCCCAGTCTTTTCTAGTCTTAGAAAAATATTTTATCAATCGTGTAATTTTTCTTAGTTTGTCATCGTACAAATTGTTTTGTTCATGAAACCAGTTATTTATACTTCTAGGGTTTCTTTCTGTCCAATTCAAACCACAATGTTCATAATAACCATTTGAAACTCTATATACAGCAAAATCTATATGATAATTATCTTGGTATTCAATTCTTATACAATTATTTTTCTTTTTAGGATTTTCTTTAAAATAATAATTATATGGTTTTAAAAAATCTATTATTAAATCTTTCATTTCATCAGTAGAAGAAGGTATTTTCTCTTTTTCAAATATTATCGCAACATCTATATCAAAGTCATCGTATTCTGGCTCAATTGCAGTAGACATAGCAATACTTCCTTGTTCTAAGTTTTCGTGTAATTTATAATCAGTATTATTATCTGCATTATATTTATTTATTCCATCTTTTAACCTAGTTATATTTATATTTTTCTTTTCACGCAACTCAGTAACTTTATCATTTGATAGTATAACTTCATCATAGTAAAAATTATTCATTAATTTTTTGATTTTGTCCACATATATCACTTCCTAATTTAACATATTTTTCATTATCATTTTCATTGTAAACGCTAATTCCCCAGTTGTATTTATTTTTTGATTTAGCCTTGTAATTGCAAACAATTATTTCTTTAATTCTGTTATCATTTAATCTTCTAAACACTTCAAAAACTAAAGAACTTTGACATGCACCTAATATATAAATTTTTTCAATATCTGTTTTGCTAATCTTATAAATGGTATCTGCAATTGTTTCTGAATAATCTTCTAGCTGTTTTTCATAGACAATAGCATTAGTTCTAGCATTTTCTAAGTAAAACCTAAAAAAATTAGCATTGTTAAATTGTTTTAAATCTTCATTATTTATTCTAGTTGTAGTTTCTATTGTAATAACTGCAATATTACTATTATTATTCTTTTCTTCACATTTTAGCTTTTCATTGAAAAATAATTTTTTTCTCTTCAACGGCAATATTTTATCATCCTTTTGGTGATATTCATAATGATTTACAATATTTACTTTTCTATAGTATTTTCCTGCTATAGCGATAAAAGGCAAAGGTGCAACGCCAAAATAAGAAATTTTGTATGAAATATAATTGCTAATTTTTTCTTTAATATTTTTTACATAACCAGATATTATTAATTTAGAATTACTTTTTTTAATATTTTTACAATCATCAATTATATTAATAGTAAGTGGATTTTTTATTTTGGTAATATAGTTCATATTATCTAATCCTATAATTGATAAAGTATGATTTTCTTTTGACTCTTTATAATACATAATTAAACCAATAACAATTAATAAAATCCCAATTATTAAACATATATGAATATTATATTCATCAACATTAATATCGAATAATTTACAAATAATTAATAATATCACATCTTGTGGAGAAATAATTCCGGCTGTTAAAAATACAAATCCTGTTTCTAAAAACTTTTTTGAAAACATTTTTTATCCTCCTTATAAATTAAAAAAAGAATATCATAAGATATTCGTTATTATGATTATACCAAATTTTTACATATTTGTTTATAATTTTGTTTATTATTTTCTAAAAATATGCTATATTATTAGTAGTGAGTGATATTTATCATATCACTAGAGAAAGAGTTGTAAATATCTACGACACTCGCTCCATAAGGTAAAATCGTCGCACCAATGTGACGTTAGATTTAAGTCAACTAGTAATAGTTGATTTTTTTGTGTGTTATGTAAATGGTAAAATAAAATGTAGGAAATTGGTAAATTTAAATGTCGGTTTTCCTACATCTTTTTTAATAATTCAATTAAGGCATATTTTTCTCTATAATTTAGTTTATCATTTTTAATAATATCATCTATCAATGATATATAATTTTTAAAATTTGGAGCAATATCAATCATTAGTTTTATTTTGTCTTTTTTATCATCATTAGTACCCATAAGAATATTTATTAATGAATCAAATTTTTTTAAGTTCCCACTACTTAATATTTCATTAAAACAATTAATAGATGATTTCACTCTATATACTTCTTGCTCTTCTTCTGGATCATCCATATTCTCTATCTCTGAATCATCAATATCATTATATAATAGCACCATATTTTTGCATAATAAATTAATGAAATTATAATCATATACATTATAAATATCATTTAAGATATAGGTTGTAATATTTTTTTAATAGTAATAAAAAATATCAAGTGTTGTACTTGATATTAGTCTTCTTTTTCTTTTGTTACATCTACCCATGCTGTGCGGTTAGTTACTTTTTCTAATTCTTCAATCGATATTTCTATAGCATTATTAGTAGCTCCACAAGCAGGGAATACTGTTTCAAAATTCTTTAGTGATTCATCTAGATATACTTCTACACCATTATTTAATGCAAAGGGGCATACTCCTCCTACAGGATGGCCTATTTTTTCTTCTACTTCTGTTGCTGCTACCATATGAGCCTTTTCTCCAAAGGTATGTCTATATTTAGCGTTATCTATTTTAACATCTCCTTTTGTTACAATAACGATATATTTATCTTTTAATTTAAATGATAATGTTTTAGCAATTCTAGCTTCTTCAGTTCCAAGAGCTTCTGCTGCTTCTTTTACAGTAGCACTAGTTGTTGGTACGGTTATTATTCTATTATCCATATTATATTTTTTTAAATATTCTTTTACTTTAGCTGCAGACATATTATTACTTCCTTTCTATGTAATTATTATAACATAGTTTTAGTTATTCGTTTAATTATTTTTATTTTGTTAATATTAATAATGGTGATTTTATGAAGGTTAGACTTGGATATGCATGTATTACTAATTGTATTAATGATAGTAGTTCTAGCCCTTATACTTATAGTGAATATTTAAAAGATGGAGATATTGATAAGTTGGATAGAGTTATTATTTCTAACTTAAAATCTTTAAATAATATAATTGATTATAATATTAAGAATAACATTCATTTTTATAGAATTTCTTCAAAAATTATTCCTCTTGCTACTAAAGATGATGTTAAATTTGACTATACTAATAAATACAAAAGTTATTATGATACTATAGGTAAGAAAATTAATGATAGCAAAATGAGAGTTGATTTTCATCCTGATCAGTTTTGTGTGCTTAATAGTGTGAAGAGTGATGTTGTTTCTAATTCTGTTAAGATACTTGAATATCATTATAATCTTTTGAATATGCTAAATGTAAATGATAAAATATTAATACTTCATGTTGGTAGTAGTACTTTTGGTAAGGAAAATTCTATTAGCAGGTTTATTAATAATTTTAATAAATTACCTATATATTTAAGAAAATGTATTGCTATTGAAAATGATGATAAAGTTTTTAATGTTAATGATGTTCTAAAAATATCCAAAGTTACTAGTATACCTGTTGTTTTAGATTATCATCATCATTTATGTAATAAAAGTGATTTTTCTTTTGCAGATATTTTTAATAGTTGGGGTAATAGGAGAGTTAAGATGCATTTTTCTTCTCCTAAAAATAAGAGAGATTATAGGAGTCATAATGAATATATTAATGGTGATGATTTTATTAATTTTATAGAAATACTTAAGAAATATGATAGAGATATTGATATTATGTTAGAGGCTAAAGGAAAAGATGATAGTTTATTTAGATTAGTTAGATATATTAAATATAAGACTGATTATAAGTTTATTGATGATACTACATTTTTAGTTTAATTTAAAAAAGTAACAACTGAATTTTTAAAAATTGTTGTATAATTAGATTGTGAATAAGTATGGTAGTGACAAAAAGGATTAAGCAACAACATTCAAGTGAAATTATTAATTTAGAAAGCATAATATATTTAATAAAAAGTGTTCAAAAAGGCAACTAAAATATTAATGATAAAATGGATGAGGTGCTGAAAAAATTTATAAGAATAAAAGCCGATGGCTTATATTATAAACTATCGGCTTATTTTTTTACCAATATATAGCATATGTGTACTATATCCTTGCACTTCTTTTCTTTCACAAGAACTGAAATGATAATTTTTCCAAATTTCAAATTCTTCTTCTGATAAATTGTCAATGATATTTCTAAAATGTGGAGCAACTCCTGATGTTGAGATATTATTAATCTTTTCTATATTATTTGAATTCATAATTTTTTCAAGTTCATCAATATAGAATGCTCTCATTATTTCACTTGGTTCAGAAATTATTTTAAAGTTTTGATCAAATCGTTTATTATCATATCCAAATTTCAAATGACCTTTTAGTAATGCCCAGCTTATCATTATTGAATCATTAGGTAAATATGCAAACATCATAATACCATTATTTTTACATACTCTTTTAGCTTCATTTATACATTTATTAATTTCTTCTTCTGTATACAAGTGGTACAAAGGCCCTAAAACTAATACAATATCAAAAATATTATCTTCAAACCTTGATAAGTCAATTGCATCTCCTTGTTCAGCAACAATATTCATATTATCAGTTATTTTGCTTTTTAATACATCTAAATTATGTTGTACATATTCAATAGAATTAACTTTATATCCTTGACTTGCGTAGTATAAAGAATACCTTCCTGTTCCTGCTCCAACTTCTAATATTCGACAATTTGGTTTTAAATATTTTTGGACATATCTATCTGTTGTTAAAAACTCTAATTGTCTATGTTTTGGATCTAATCTTGTATCTTCATCACATGCTTCATTGTAGAATTTATTTAATATTTCATTCCTATCATTCATTATAAATACCTCTCAATTTTATTTTGTTTTATTTTGTTTTAAATATCCTTCTTTTGTAGATATATGTCTATAGATTATATCTCTATAAGTGTTACATTCTTCATTTGTTAATGTTCTTTCTAAACTTCTAAAAACAATTCTAACTAAAATATTTTTTTCGTGTTTTTCAATATCTAATCGTTCTTTTGCTTTATCTGGTAAATCTTTATAGAGCGTTTCAGATAGTATTTTAACTTCTTCTATAATATGTGTATTGACACCTGATTCTTTAACCATATCTCCTAAAAGTTCAATATCTAAATTTTTATCAACTACTACAGATATATCTCTTACAACTGGAGGCATACTAGAAACTTCATTATATGGTTTTAAATCATTCATTTGACATAATACTTTTTCGTTAGTAGATCTAAGTAATCTTATATCTTTAATACCTTTTCTAACCATTAAAATTCTTTCTAGACCTAAACCTAATGCTAGTCCATATTTTCCTTTACATCCATTTTCTTTTAAGATTTCAGGATTTGTTAAACCGCATTCTAATATTTCAAGTGGTTTACCATCTACAATTATATCAATTTCTCTACCATTAAGTGTATATGGATGTATTTTAGAAATTGTAATGTACTCAGGATTTTCTTTTCCAGTAACAACTTTAACAATAATATTTATCATATTTTGCATATCTTGTTCACTAACTGGATTTTCTGATGTATACCACAAATCCATTTGATGATGGACTCCGCTATGTATTCTATCTATTTGATCTCTTCTATATACTAATCCAACACAGGCTAGTAAATGATTTGGCTTAATATCATCTTTTATTGATTGTAATCCCTTAGGAACCATAACAGAAGCCATAGTTCTTAAAACATGGTTATCATCAACATATCTTGTATATAATTCACTTCTTAATACACTTTCTTTATCAATTTTTAATTTGTCATAATTGTCTTCAACTGTAACAATTGGGTTTTCTCTATATATTGTAACTGGACAATTCCAGTATTCTTTTAATGCATCAATAACTTCATTCATTATTAATTGCATACAATGTTCTCCTTGAGTTTTATCAGATAAATCTCTAATCTCAAGGTCTTTTTTTAATTGTTCTTTTGTTAAATGTTTCATTTTTAAAACTCCCTTTCATTATTTAATTATTAGATTATTTGTTTACAGTGATTAATCTAAAAAAATCACTATCAAAATCACTATTAAAATCACTTTCCAAATTAATCACTTCCTTTCATCTGATTTTAAATAATAAATGGTGGCTCCAGTAGGAATCGAACCTACGATGCAAGGATTTTTTCTCCTTTGCTCTACCAACTGAGCTATAGGGCCATTGAATGAAAAAACGAGCAAACATCCATAAAGGACGAATTGCTCGTGGTACCACCTTTGTTTATAGTATTTCTACTACCTCATTAGATTAACGCTCTTAACACGATTTGACTCTATTATTGAAATTCGTTAATTTGCCTTTCTTATGTGGCTCTCAGTCGGTGACCACAATTTCCTGTAAAGAGTTTCAAATTGACTACTGGGATAACTTCCACATCAAATATGCAAGTATTTTATCATAATTTTGCTGTATTGTCAAATCTCATCTTATTTTTGTGTTAATCCTTTTTTAAAATGCATACGCATTATTGGTCAAAATATTACTTTTTTTATGATGAAAAAGTTTCGAAATTTTATAGTGTTCCATTTGATGAGTTAGAAAATTAGGATTATATTGGTGTATGTTTTGTTTGACTCTATAATATTTAGTGGTTGTCAAAAAATATCCTAATAAAAAAAGTAACAACTTAATGTTACTTTATTAGACTTATTAATTCTATTATTATTCCCGATAGGACTCCTAATGCATAGAGTAATAGGATAATTGATAGATTTTCTTTTTGGTTTTTATTATTTTTAATTAATACTAATAGAGAAGAACCACTACTTGTTAGGAGGCCTCCAATTAAGGCTCCTAATGATATGGTGCTATTTAAATATAATTCTGTTAATATTACACTAGCAGCACAATTTGGTATTAATCCTATTAGACTAGTTATGAATGGAGATAATATACTGTTATTTAATAATATTTTTGATAGATAATTGTCTCCTAGTAGGGTGAATATAGTATTTATTATTAGTGTTATGATAAATATAAATAGTGTTATATGCAAGGTGTGTTTTATTGCTGATAATAATATACTATGATTGCAATCACAATGTTCTTCATCACATAATTCATAATTTGTTTCTTTATCTTTTTTCTTTTTGTTTATTATTTTATCTATTATTAAACCATATACTATACCGAAGAATATTTTTATTAATAATATTTTTAGTATTAATGATATTTCTACTTTTTCGGATATCATTATTATTAACATTTCATCACTAGTAGATAAATATATTGATATTAATGTACCTAGTGTTATTATTCTTGTTATATATAGATTAGTAGCCATTACAGAGAAACCACATTGTGGTATTACTCCTAGTAGAGAACCAATTATTGGTCCTACTTTTTTTGATTTGGTTATAATGTTTTTTGTTTTATTATTTAATTTATGCTCTAATAATTCTATTATTAGAAAGGCTACTAATAAGAATGGTATTAATTTTAATGAATCTACAATTGTATCTAAAATTACTTCTTTCATATGTTATCACTCCGTTTTTAATTATAACATTAATATTATTTTAGTACAATTATATTTTATACATTTTTCTTTTACTAGATGGAGTTTTTGGTAATGTTATAATTTTATCTTGTTCTTGATATAGATATTCGCTTAGATAATTTAGTACTATATTTCTTATAATTATTTTTTCTGCTATTTCTAGATTATTTTCTTTTAATGATTCTTGTATTAATTTTATTTCTTTTTCTTTTGATATTGTTGCTATTTTTAGAGCTTCATTGGCATAGTATATTATTGTTTCAAAAAATTCATCATAGTTAGAAAATGATTGTACTTTAATATCTTTAGTTAATTCTTTGAATATTGACTCTACATAGTTATATATTTCATTGTAATTTATACTTCTATTTGATATTAATTTTGGAGTACTTAAATCTTTTTTCATATCTATATATGGTAGTGGATAAAGCTCATGAAAATTAACATTAATTTTTGTTGATTGATATTCTTTTATACAGTTTAAATTAAATAAAAGTAGGGTGTCAATACTCCAAGAATCAAATACTTCAGATTTTATTTCTCGATATATATTTTCATAGTTTATGTATATTCCATCATATGCTTTTGATAGCACTTCATAATCAAAAATCGTATTTCTTTCGGTTATTTCATAAATATAGTTTAATGATTGATAATATGATGGATATTTTTTTGATAGTTCAAGTATTTGATTAGAAGTATTTATTGTTAAAATATTAGCATTTTCTTTTAGGGTGAAAATAGTAGCTTTTGTTAAATCTCTATATTCTGATATTGATCTTGCTATTCCTCTAGCATCTAGTAGGTAATCAAACCACGGGCATATTTTTCCATATGGTAAATTGAATTTTGATGCCCAAAGACCTCCGGTTGGTTTAAGACTAAAATTATCTAATGGTCTTAGTATATTACGAAATATATCATTTGATATTATTGGAGTCCCTATAGTTATATACTTTGTTTCTTTCATATGTAAAGTCACTTCCTTTTTAAGTGATTATTATGATACTTTATTTTTTTATATTTGTCAATTATATTGCTTTTTATTTTAAAAAGTGCTATTATTTTGGTGGTGGTTTTATGGATAAAAAGAAGAATATTATTATTTTGGTTGTTACTTCTATTATTTTTATTTTGTTATTAATTTTATTTATTGTTAGTATTAGTAAAGGAAAAGAAACTATTAACGAACTTAAGCCTAATAATGATGTTAACATTAAATCTGCTAGTAAAGCTACTGTCAATAATGAAGTAAGTAATAAGTTTAATGATAAAGATGAAGATGAGACTATAACTAGACAAGATAATAATGATAGTAGTGTAGATATAAAAAACGAAAATGATGTTATTCAGTATTTTGAGAATAATTATAATGATATTAATAGTAATAAGGTTAGTATTAAAGATAAAGCTAAAGAATATTTTATTGATATTGTTGATTTTATTTTTTATGATAAAGAAATAAAGGGATATACTTTTAGTGAACTTAGTGATAATACTAAAATAAAAGTTATTGCTTTGGCTCTTAAGATAGATAGTAAAATAGAAGAATATATTCCTGGATATAAGAAGAGTATATCTAGTAACGGAAATAAGATATATACTGATGTTAAAGATAGATTAGTTAGTAGTTATTTGGATTTATCTGTTAAGATTTGTTCTAATAATGAAGAAGGCTGTAATAAAGCAAAAGATATATTTAGTGATATAAAAAATAATTGTAAGATTGGTTGGAGTTTTATAAAGAAATTGGCTAGTGATGGTGGTAATAAATTAAAAGATTGGTATGAAATTTATAGTGGAAAGAGATAAAATTATAAATTAGGTCATAATATTATGTAAATAGTTAAATTTTTGTAAAAAGTTCTTTACTTATTAAGATAAAATTGTTATAATACTTGTGAGCGAAAGCTCCTTGCCTAGTAATAGGCCGTTAGTCCAAAAGGAGGTGTAATAATGAAAAATTATGAAATTATGTTTATTGTAAGACCAGATGTTGATGAAGCTACTGTTAAAGGTATTGTTAAATCATTAGAGAAGATTTTAACTGATCACAAAGCTAAGATTACTTTATCTAAAGAATTAGGTCAAAAAGAATTTGCTTATGAAATTAAGAAATTTAAATCAGGTTATTACTTTTTATACAACATAGAAACATCTGATGATGCTGCTGTTAAAGAATTTGATAGAGTAGCTAGAATTGATGAAAATGTTGTTAGACATCTTGTTATTAACCTAGATAAATAAGGAGAATAAGTATGAATAAAGCATTATTGATAGGAAGATTAACTAAAGATCCTGAACTTAGAGCTACATCTACTGGTAGAAATGTTTGTCAGTTTTCAATTGCAGTAAATAGAAATTTTACTAATGCAAATGGTGAAAGAGAAGCTGATTTTATTAATTGTGTAGTTTGGGATAAGCAGGCTGAAAATCTTGTTAAATATCAAAAAAAAGGTAATCAAATAGCAGTAGACGGAAGAATTCAAACAAGAAATTATGAAGATAAAGATGGTAAGAGAGTTTATGTTACTGAGATTCTTGCTAATAATATTAGTTTTTTAGATTCTAAAGGTACTAATACTAGTAGTAATGATTTTAATAGTTTACCTGAACCTCCTAGAGAAGATAGTGTAAGCTCTTCTTCTAATATGAATAATATGGAAACTGTATCTGTTGATAAGGATCCATTTGAAGCATTTGGAGATTCAATTGAAATTAGTGACAATGATTTACCATTCTAAAAAAGGAGGATAAACATGGCTGAATTTCGTAAAAAAAGAAAAAAAATATGTCATATGTGTGCAGGAAAACCTGTTAATTATAAAGATGTAGCAATTATATCTAAATATATTAATGATAATGGTAAAATTTTACCTAGAAGATTTACAGGTACTTGTGCTAAACATCAAAGACATGTTGCTCAAGAAGTTAAAAGAGCAAGATTCATGGGATTTGTTCCATTTTGTAAATAATAATATAGTCAGTAATGGCTATATTTTTTCTTTTTTTAATGACATTGTTATAAAAATATTGTATAATAGATAAGTAAGAGGTGGGATACATTATGAAGGTTATTTTTATTAAAGATTTAAAAAAACAAGGTAAAAAGAATGAAATTAAAGAAGTTAGTGATGGATATGCTACTAATTATTTAATTAAGAATGGATATGCTGTTAAATATACTAAATCTAGTGGTGATAGATTAGAAGTGGAAATAGAGAATAATAAGAAGAATGAAGAGAAAAATATAAAAGAAGCAAATAAAATTAAAAAGAAAATTGAATCCGAAAAACTTTCTTTTGCTGTTAAAGCAGGAAATGATGGGAAAGTGTTTGGCTCTATATCTAGTAAACAAATTTGTGAAAAACTAAGTATACTTGGTTATGACGTTAATAAAAAGATGATTATGATGAATGAGAGTTTATCTTCGCTTGGAGCGTTTTATGTAGATGTTCAATTATATAAAGGGGTTATTGCTAAGGTTAGGGTTGAACTTATAAAGAAGTAGGTGAGTTATGAATAAAGAATTACCTAAAAATATTGAAGCTGAGAAGTGTTTACTTGGCTCAATGTTTTGGTCTAGAGAATCTCTTCAAAGAGGATGTGAAGAGGCTGATAAAGATATATTTTATTTAGATAGTCATGGTAAGATATTTGACGCTATTAAATCATTGTATTTGAATGATACTCCGGTAGATATTACTTCAGTTACAACATATTTAATTAATATAAACAAAATTGGTGAAGTAGGTGGAGTTGAATATCTGAATGAAGTAGTTAATTCTGTTGCTACTGGAGCTAATATTGAATATTATATTAATTTAGTTAGTGAAAAGTATACTTTAAGAAAAATGATTGAAGTAGCTACGGATATTGTTAATAAGGCCACTAATGCAGAAGTTAATGCTGCTGATACTATTGATGAAGCAGAGAAAGATATTCTTAATATTTCTAAATTTAGAAAGACAAGTGAATTTAGAAAAGTACAGGATGTACTTAGTAAAGCTCAAAGTGATTTAGAGTTTTTATCTAAAAATGGTGGTAAGATTAATGGTTTGACTACTGGTTTTGGTGAACTTGATTCTTTGACTGAAGGATTACATCCAACACAGTTAATTATTATTGCTGCTAGACCTGCTGTTGGTAAAACGGCTTTTGCTCTTAATTTGGCTTTAGCTGCTGCTAAGAGTACTAAAAAAAATATTGCAATATTTTCATTAGAGATGCCTGCTGAACAACTTATTATGAGAATGATTAGTTCTCTTGGACAAATTGATAATAAGAAACTTAGTACTGGTAAGTTGGAAAATGAGGATTGGAAGAGATTTAATGAAGCAATTAGTATACTTGCTGATACTAATATTTATTTTCATGATGCTGGAGGGGTTACTCCTGCTGAAATTAAGGCTAAATGTAGAAGACTCGCTACGCAAGGTGATGGTTTAGGTCTTGTTATAATTGACTATTTACAGCTTATTGATTCTTCTTCTAGATATTCTGGTTCTAGACAGCAAGAAGTTTCTGAAATATCTAGGGCACTTAAAACTATGGCACTTGAACTTGAAGTTCCTGTAATTGCTTTATCACAGTTATCAAGAAGTGTTGAAAAAAGAGAAGACAAAAAACCAGTTCTTAGTGATTTGAGAGAATCTGGTTCTATTGAGCAAGATGCTGATATTGTTGCGGCACTTCATGCCCCTGATGTTGAAGTTCCTGTTGGTGACGAGGTTCCTAATCCTATTCAACTTATTATTCTTAAACACAGAAATGGTCCTACTAAAACTATTGATTTGTTATTTAAGAAGAAGACATCAACATTTTTATCTATAAAGAGGGAGAGTGATAGTAGTGGTAAATAATAATAAATGGGGATTTGGTGTTATTGTTTCTCTGATTGTTATTTCTTTAGGGATATTTTTATTGGTATTTTTTAAAAATGTTACTATTGAACCACAAACTGTTTATACTGTTTACTTAGATGGTAGAAGTATTGGTAATATTGTTTCTAAGAAAAGTTTTGAGGATTATATAAATGTTAAAGAAGAAGAATTAAAAAATAAGTACAATGTTGATACTATATATACTCCTAAAGGAGTTGAAATAAAAAAGAATTTTACTTATGATACTTCTGTTAATAGTGATGAACAGATATATAATAAAATTATTGATAATAAGAAATTTACTGTTAAGGGTTATGAAATTAAAATTGTTAGTAAAGTAAAGAGTGAAGATTCAGAAGAAAACGAAACTAAGACAACTAATATTTATGTATTATCTAAGGAAGTTTTTGATGATGCTTTGGAAAATACTATTAAAGCTTTTGTTGATAAAGATCAATATGAGAAGTTTTTAGCTGGTACACAAGAAGAGGTTAAAGATTCAGGTAGTATGATAGAGAATATTGATGTTGATGATGAAATTACTTATAAAGAAGCTTTAATTCCTACTGATCAAAAAATATTTGTTGATAGTGATGAACTTAGTAAGTATTTATTATATGGAACACTTGATGAACAGGAAACTTATACTGTTAAAGCAGATGATAGTATTGAATCAATTGCTAGTAGTCATAAGCTTAATGTTCAGGAATTTTTGATTGCTAATCCAAGTTTTACAAGTGCTAATAATTTACTTTATGAAAATCAAAAAGTAAATGTTGGACTAATCGATCCTATAGTATCTGTTGTTGTAGATGTACATAGTGTTGGAGAAGAAGAACGTGATTATGATACGGAAATTCAATATGATTCTAGTCAATATGTTGGTTATCAAGAAGTTATTAGAGATGGTGAAAATGGCTTATATAAAGTTACAAGAAAGAGTCAGTATATTAATGGTCAATTGGTTTCTGGTACAGTTGCTAGCTCTACGGAAATTAAACCTGCTATTAATAGGATTATTGTTAAGGGTCAAAAATATGCTCCTAATGTTGCTGATTTAAGTTATTGGGCATGGCCAACTGACAAACCTTATACTATTACTACTTATTTTGAATATCGTTGGGGTTCTTTCCATGATGCCTTAGATATATATGTTGGTTATGGTTCTTCAATATATGCTGCTAATAATGGTGTGGTTGTTAAAGCTGTTGGTGGTTGTTCACCAGGTTATACTAGATGTAATGGTGGAAGAGGTAATTATATTATAGTTAATCATAATGCAGGAGGTTATTATACTATTTATATGCATTTAAGGGAGATTAATGTTAGTGTTGGTCAAACGGTTGCTAGAGGACAAAAAATTGCAACTATGGGAAATACAGGATATGTTGTACCTACACCTAGTTCTTATAATCCTTATGGCGGTACACATTTACATTTTGGAGTTATGGTTGGTAGCTCTAATGGAACTCCTATTAATCCTCTAAATTTATATTGATGAAAATTTGTGTTTTGTCTTCTGGTAGTAAAGGAAATACTACTTATATAGAATCTGAAAGGGTAAAAATACTTATTGATATTGGTAATAGTGCTAAATATGTAAAGGAAAAATTAGAGGATATTGGCGTTGAGCCTGAAGAAATAAATGCAGTACTAATTACTCATACTCATGTTGACCATGTTAAGGGCCTTAAGGTGTTTGAAAATAAATATAATATTCCTGTTTATATTACAGATGTTATGTTAAAGAGTTTAGATTATTTAAATAATTATGTATTTTTAGAAAATGAATTTGATATTGGAGATATGCATATTATTGCTATTAAAACTTCTCACGATGCCCCTGATTCTAGAGGATATATAATCATAAGTGGTGATGACTCTATTGTTTATATTACTGATACTGGATATATTAATAAGAAGTATTTTGATATTTTAAGTAATAGAAATGTTTATGTTATGGAGTCTAATCATGATATTGAAATGCTTAATAATGGTAGTTATCCATTTAACTTAAGACAAAGAATATTATCTGATAAAGGTCATTTATCTAATTATGATTCGGCTAAATATTTGTCTTCTTTTATAGGGAATAATACTAAATGTATTATTCTTGCTCACTTATCTGAAGATAATAATACTGAGGAGCTTGCTTATAATACACTTATTGAAAGACTTAATGATAGTGACACTCATGTTGATAATATTATTATTGCTAAACAAAATAAAGAGACGGAGCTTGTTAAGTTATGATTAAGATTATTTGTGTTGGAAAAGTTAAAGAAAAGTATTTAAGAGATGCTATTTCTGATTATGAAAAGAGGATTTCTAAGTATTATAAAATAGATATTATTGAAGTGAATGACTCTAATATGAAAGAAGAAGCTATTAAAATTAAGCAACATATTAAGAGTAATGATTATGTTATTACTTTAGAGATTGAAGGTAATATGCTTACTTCTATAGAACTTGCTAATAAAATAGATAAAATATTTATTACTAATCCTAATATTATATTTATTGTTGGAGGTTCTGATGGTTTAGATAAAAGTATAAAAGAAATAAGTAATTATAAATTATCATTTTCTAAATTTACTTTTCCACATCAGTTATTTAGGGTTGTATTGTTAGAACAGATTTATAGATCATGTAAAATATTAAATAATGAAACTTATCATAAATAGAATCATAGTTATTGATTCTATTTTTTTTATGTGGTAAAATTATCTAGTAGGAGGAATTTTTATGTATTGTTCAAATTGTGGTAATAAGGTTGATGAAGATGCTTATGTTTGTTTAAATTGTGGAGTTATATTAAAAAAACGTGAAAATAAAGTAAAAAGTAAAAAAAATAATATAAAACTTTTTAATGTTGTTACTTTGGTTTTTAGTATTATATCTTTTATTTTGTCTTTTTCCTTGTTTTTTTATGATATAAGTGAGGTTGGTATGTATACTAAAGCTTATGAAAGAATTATATATGGATTAGGTTTTGTTAGTACTACGATGTTCTTTACGATTATTTCTTTAATTTTTGCTCTAGTTGATAAAAAAAGTAATATTGGTAAAATTGGATTGGGATTAACATTAATTTCAATATTTTTAATACTGACTGAAATTTTTGTTATTGTTATATATTAATGATTTATAATTTTGATTTTAGAAAAAGTTTAGGGCAAAATTTTTTAATAGATGATAATATAGTTGATAATATTGCTAATGCTATTGATTATAAAGAAAATAATATGGTTATTGAGATTGGACCTGGTAGTGGTAATTTAACTAAAAAATTACTTAAGAAGGCTGATTTTGTACTTTTATATGAAATTGATACTAGGTTAAAAAAAATTCTTAGTAGAGAATTGTTGGAATTTAATAACTATGATATTATATGGGATGATTTTTTATATCGTGATGTTAAAGAAGATTTAAAGAAATATAATTATAAAAATATTTATATAGTAGCTAATTTACCATATTATATTACCACACCAATTGTTAGCAAATTTGTTATGGAAACTATACCCGCTAATGAGATTGTTATTATGATACAAAAAGAGGTGGCGGAAAGATTATCTGCCCCTGTTGGTACAAAAGAATATGGTCAGATAACTGTTCTTCTTAATTATCATTTTAATATAGAGAAAATTATTGATGTTGATAGGAAGGCTTTTTATCCGACTCCTAATGTTGATTCTGCTGTTATTAAGATGATAAGAAAAGATAGTCTTGAAGATCTTACTTCTTTTGAACATTTTGATAAATTAGTTAAAGATTCTTTTCAATTTAAGAGAAAGACAATTAAAAATAATTTAATAAATAAATATAATTTAGATATTGTTTCTAAAGTGTTAGAAAAATATGGTTATGATCTTAGTATGAGAAGTGAAAAGATTCCATATTATGTATTTGTTGAAATTTCAAATGAGTTACTAAAGTAGCTCTTTTTTGTTATATATTTTTTTTTTATATCATATTATTTTATGGGTGATAGTATGTTTAATATTGGTGATTTAGTTACTAGGAAATCTTATGATAATGATATTGTATTTAAAATTATTGATATTAAGGAAGACATTTATGTTTTAAAAGGGGTAGTAGTTAGATTATTTGCAGATAGTCCTAGCGATGATTTGAAAATATATAATTCTAATGCTATTGATGATTTTTCTCCAGAAATTGACGGGTATAGGTCATTAGAAAGAGATGAGTATTTTTATTTGCCTGGTAGAATTCTTCATATTGATGGTGATAATGAATATTTAGAAAAGTGTATGAATTTTTATAAAAAAAATAGATTAAAGGCTTATGGAGTTTATGCTGATGAAAATAATCTTATTGAGGTTGTAAATGATAATTTAAAAAAATATAATCCTGATATTTTAGTTATTACTGGTCATGATGCTTATTATAGAAAGAAAAGAAGTGGTAATAATTATAAAAATACTAGTAATTTTGTTTTGGCTGTGAAAGAAGCTAGAAAATATGAGAGCTCACATGAAAAGTTATTTATAATAGCAGGTGCTTGTCAGTCTAATTATGAAGAGCTAATTAAGGCAGGTGCTAATTTTGCTTCAAGTCCTAAAAGAATTAATATTCATGCACTTGATCCTGCTATTATAGCGGCTTGTCTTGCTTTTTCAGATAAAAATAATAATATTGATTTGATTAAAATACTTGCTAAAACTAAATATGGTGCAGATGGAATAGGGGGGATTATTACTAAGGGTACTATGTATATTGGGTATCCTAGATAATTATGACTATTGAAAAAATTAAGAATAATATAGATAGTAAACTAGGTGATAATGTTAAGATTATATATAATGGTAGTAGAAATAAAAAAGAAGAATATTCAGGAATAATATCAGAGACTTATAATTATATTTTTATTATTAAAACTGATAGCGATGAGGTTAAAAGTTTTAGTTATAGAGATGTTCTTACTAATACTATTGAACTTTTTTTTGATAAATTGTAAAATTTATGCAAAAAAACTTGCTTTTCTTTATTAAATAATATACAATGTAATTAGAAAGTATTATTTCTAGAAGGAGTTGATTACATGGAGTTAAAACTTGACAAGTTAGTCAAAATTGAAAAAAAAGAAAATTCAAAGATGAGAGGAATTGCTAAAGTTCTAATTGATGGATGTTTTTTAGTTGAGGATATTAGAATTTTAGAGGGTGATGATGGATTATTTATTGCAATGCCTAGTAAGACTCTTCCAGATGGAAGTCATAGAGACACAGCACATCCTATTAATAAGGAAACTAGAAAGTTATTTGAAGATTTAATCCTTGATGCATATAATAATATGGAAGAATAAACTACTTTAATAGTAGTTTTTTTCATATATTGAATTTATTTGGCATATTATTTTATGGGTGATGATATGGATAAAGTTAAAGAAGTAGATAATGGTTTTAATCATGGTATTACTTTAGTAGAAAGAAAGAATATTGTTATTAGTGGTGTTAAAAAGATTGAAAGTTTTGATAGTGAAGAGTTTTTGATGGAAACAACACTTGGTTATCTTGTTATTAAAGGAAATGAACTTGAGATTATTAAGCTTGATACATATCAGGGAAATGTTTCTATCAAAGGAAAAATTGATAGTATTGTTTATTTAGATAGTAATAATAAAAAAGATAATGATAATTCTTTATTAAATAAATTATTTAAATGATTTTAAAGATTCAGATTTTTTCTCTATTATATTCTTTTATATATGGAATAATATTTTATATATTATTAGAAGTTAATCAAAAGTTTTTATATGAAGGAAAAATTGTATATCGAATTATAATTTCTTTTTTGTTTGTTATTTTTATTTCTTTATTATATTTTTTAATACTTATTAAAATTAATAATGGTATTTTGCATTTATACTTTTTTTTGACTATGTTTACAGGTTATTTGTTATCTTTTGTCATTTATAAGAAATTGATTGTAAAAAAAAATAAGGTGTGATATAATTCTTTTAGAAAGGTGGGAGATTATGGCTAAGAAAAAGTTGAATAAAAAGGCTAAGACTAGAATATTTTTATTTTTTATTATATTTGGTTCTATAATTGGGTCTCTTAGTTATAGTTTCTTTTCTAATGTTAGTAAAATTATAGAAATTAAAAATGAAAAAAAGACTTTAAGTGAAAAATTAGTTACTTTGAAAGATGAAGAAGATAAACTTAATTCGGATATTAAAAAGTTAAAAGATCCAGAATATGTTGCTAGATATGCTAGAGAAAAGTATATGTATTCTAAAGATGGGGAACTTATTATTAGACTTCCTGATGATGATACAGATAAATAAAAGAAGATACTATTTTGATTTAGTATCTTCTTTCTTTACTTCTTTTTTATTTTTTTTATTTGTTTCTTTTGTATTATCTTCTTTAGATTCTTCAGTGGATTTTTCTTCTGGTAAATGACCATGTTCTACTAGATAATCGATTTCTTCTTTTGTTATTGTTTCTTCTTCAAGAAGTGTATTGGCTATTAATGCTAATAAATCTTTATTTTCATTTATTATTTTTTTTGTTTTTTCATAACAAGTATTAATTATTGAACGCATTTCTTCATCTATTTCATGAGCTACAGTATCAGAAATATTTCTATTTTTTGTATAGTCTCTACCTAAGAATGTATTTCCATCCGGTTCTTCAAGCATCATTGGTCCTAAAGAACTCATTCCGTATTCTGTTACCATACTTCTGGCAATTTTGGTTGCTTTTTTAAAGTCATCGTGGGCACCAGTTGTTATTTCATGAAATGTTACTTCTTCTGCAACTCTTCCTCCTAGTAATCCACAGATTGATTCTAGTAATTCATTTTTTGTATAGTTAAATGATTCTTCTTTAGGGGTCATCATAGTGTATCCACCAGCATGGCCTCTTGGGATAATTGTTATTTTTTGTACTTCATTAGCGCCATCTAATTTTAATCCCATTACAGCATGACCTGCTTCATGGAAGGCTACTAATTTTTTTTCTTTGTCTGTATATTTCTTTGTTACTTTAGCAGGTCCCATTAGAACTCTGTCTGTTGCTTCATCTATTTCAGCCATTGTTATGGCTTTTTTATTTCTTCTTACGGCAAGTAATGCTGCTTCATTAAGTAAGTTTTCTAGGTCCGCTCCGGAAAATCCTGGAGTTCTTTTAGCTAGATATTCTAAAGTGATACCTTTATCTAGTATTTTGTTTTTAGCGTGTACTTTTAATATTTCTATTCTAGCATTTTTATCTGGTAAGCTTACTGTTACTTGTCTATCAAATCTTCCAGGTCTTAATAATGCTGGATCTAGAACATCTGGTCTGTTAGTAGCGGCTATAATAATTATTCCTTCGTTAGCACCAAATCCATCCATTTCAGTAAGTAATTGGTTAAGAGTTTGTTCTCTTTCGTCATGTCCTCCACCAAGTCCTGTACCTCTTTGTCTTCCAACGGCATCTATTTCATCGATAAATATTAAACATGGAGCATTCATTTTTGCTTGTTTAAACATATCTCTTACTCTTGAAGCACCAATACCTACGAATAATTCTACAAAGTCTGATCCACTTATATAATAGAATGGTACTTTTGCTTCGCCGGCAACGGCTCTAGCTAGTAATGTTTTACCTGTTCCTGGAGGCCCTACTAATAGAACTCCTTTTGGTATTCTTGCTCCCATACTAGTGAATTTCTTAGGATTTTTTAAGAAGTCTATTAATTCTTGTACTTCTTCTTTTTCTTCGGTTAAACCTGCTACATCTTTGAATGTTGCTTTACTTTCTTCGACTAGTTTAGCTCTTGATTTTCCAAAGTCCATAGATTTGTTTCCACCACCTAGTTGTTTTGTGAATACCCAAATTACTAGTCCACCTAATATTATGTATGGAACTACGTTAGCTATTACTAATAACCATGATGATGCTTCGGGGTCATTTATTATAGTTAGTTTGAAAGACCCTGTTCCTTCTTTGGCGGCAGTTATTTTTGATATAAATTCTTCTGATTGAGGAATATATAGTATAAAGTATTCGTTATCTTTATATTCATCTAATTTACCAGTTAATTTATATGTGTCTGTTCTTACCTTTGGTGTAATTGTTAATTCTGTTATTTTACCACCATTTAAGTCTTGTAAGAATTCATCATAGGTAAGTTCATTTACTGTGTTGTTGAACATTTTAAATGCTACTAGGCATCCTATAAAGAATACTAATAAGAATACATATGGTAATAAATTTTTCTTGATATCTTTTTTATTCATTATTTTCATCTCCTTCAATGTACTTAATTATTATATCATAGTTTTCTTCTTTTTTATTACATAAATTACTTTTTTTTATATTTGGTATCCATAGGATATTATCTTTGGCATCAACTAGCAGTGGATAATTGTTTCTTTTGGATAATGGAATTTTATTCTCAATAAATATTTCTTTTATTTTCTTTTTAACATTACTATTTTTAAGTATTATGTAATCACCATCTTTTCTATTACGAAAATATAGGGGAAAATTTATATCTTTACTATTTAGTCTACATATGTTGTTACCATCATTTTCTTCTTTTTCTTTTAATACAAAGGTTATGTTATTTATCTTTATATTATTTTTTAGTTCTAATTTATAGTTATTATTATTACTATTATTATCTTTTATGTATAATTTATTATATTCTTTTATTAGTATTTTGTTTTGGGGAAGATTTATTTTTATATTTGGTTTATTATTGTTTACTAGGGATAATATATTATTTATGTGTTTACTAGTGATAATATTACTTTTATTATTATATAAGTTATTCATTATGTAGTATAAGATATTTTTTTGAATAAATGGATCTTCTCTATTTAATACATCTATATTGATAGTATTATTTTGATAGATATTTGGTATTTTTTCTTGGATTGTTCTATCTATATATTCATTATATTCTTGTAATGTTCCAGAATATTTTAGAAAACTTAGATGAATATCTTTCTTTCTTTCTTTTAAGATAGGAAGCACTTTGTGGCGATACCAGTTTCTAGTATAGTCGATATTTGTGTTAGAACTATCAATATAATATGTGATATTATGTGATTTGTTATAATTTTTGATATCTTCTTTAGTATATGGTAATAGTGGTCTTATAATAGTATAATTTGGTAATTTACTTATTCTTTTTATACCTGCGTAACCTTCGATATTAGAACCACGTTCTATTTTCATTAATACTGTTTCAATTAAATCATCACCATGGTGGGCAAGAAATAACTGATTTGAATGATATTTTTTTAGTATTTCTTCGTAGAAGTTATATCTTATTTTTCTGGCTTCATTTTCAAAATTATTTTCTTTATATTCTTTTATAGTCATTGTTTCAAATATTAAGTTATGTTTTTGACAGTATTCTTTTAAATAATTTTCTTCTATTATACTTTGCTTGCGGATATTATGATTTATGTGACATACTATTATTTTGTTTGTCTTTTTTTCTAGCAAGTCTAATAGGCACATTGAGTCAGGCCCTGCAGAGACACCGATTACTACATAATTATCAAAATTAATGTCGTCTAATACTTGGTTCATAGTTCCTCCTTCAAGCATATATTATATCAGAAAAGTTGATAAATTTAAATATTTGTTTTGACTTTTATTTATTTTTAATATATAATTTTACATTGTGAGGTGAATTCAGTGGAAAATGTAGAAAATTTTTCTTCATTTATGGCTGGTGTTTTTTTAACTAGAAGAGAAATTAGCTGTAGTGAACTTTCATATTTAATGAATGATTATTCTATTAAGATGAATAGTTGTATTGTTGAAGATGATGATGAATTTTATATGTTTAATAATTTTATACATTTCGATAATAAGAAAATATTTGTTAAAGAGGCATATGATGATTATGTTAATATTAATAATAGAGATATTTGCTTTGAGGATTTTTTATATGGTTTAACTAGTAATGATGTAAAAGTATATTTTAATATTCCTAATAGGAGTAATAATATTTTAAAAATAAAAACTAAAGTTTCATAGAAAACTTTAGTTTATTTTTATTAAGTAGTATTTTTTCTTTCCTCTTCTGATGATGTGATTCTTTTTGTTATTTGTTACGATATAATTTTCATCATTTATTATCTCTCCATCTAATGTGATGGCATTATTTGATAAGAATTCTCTAGCTTCTCTTTTTGATGATGCTATATCATTATTTGTCATTATATTTATTATTGTATCTTCTTTTGCTTCGATAGTAGGCATTCCTTTAAATACCATTTCTATTTCTTCATCAGTTAGTTCTTTTACATTACCAGTAAATAGACATTCTGTTAGTTTGATTGCTTCTTGTAGTTCTTCTTCACCATGTAAGAATCTTACTACTTCACTAGCAAGTGCTTTTTGGGCTTCTCTCTTTTCTGGTTCTGTTTTTACCTTTTCTTCTAATTTATTTATTTCTTCATGTGATAGGAATGTAAATACTTTTAGGTATTCTACTACTTTTGAATCATCTGTATTTACTAGGTATTGATAAATTTCATAAGAGGAAGTTTTGTTTTTATCTAGCCATAGTGCATTTCCTTCACTCTTACCAAATTTATTTCCAAATTTGTCTAGTATTAGTGGCATTGTAAAACCATATACTTCTTGTCCTGTTTTCTTTCTTATTAGGTCAATACCAGCGGTTATATTTCCCCATTGATCTGAACCTGCTACTTGAAGTGTACAGCCATATTCTTTATTTAGGTGTAAGAAGTCTAAACTTTGTAATATCATGTAAGACATTTCACAATAAGTAATGCCACTTTCTAATCTTCTTCTTACAATGTCTTTGTTGATCATGTAATTTACATTGAAGTGTTTTCCATAATCTCTTAAAAAGTCGATAGCGGAAATATCTTTTATCCAGTCATAGTTATTTACTACTTTGAAGCCAAATAATCTTTGTACTTGATTTTTTAGGCATTCTGTGTTTCTGAATAATTCTTCTTTTACAATTGTGTCTCTTTCTGCGGTTGGCCTTGGGTCTCCTATTAAACCTGTTCCTCCTCCTACTAATAGGATTGGATTATGACCATAGTCTTTTAATCTTTTGCTTATTAAAAAACTTGATAAATGTCCTAGGTGTAATGAATCGGCAGTAGGGTCTGTACCTATATAAAATGTTAATTTTTCATTGTTTAACTTATCTATTAAATCTGGACTTGAAAAGTCTTTTATTAATCCTCTCCATACTAAATCGTCATATAATTTCATTTTTATCCTCTCCTTTTTTATATAAAAAAAGATGATACCAAAAGGACGAAATTACTCGTGGTACCACCTTTATTTACAATATTTTATTTTTATTTATTAATAATATTGTCTCAATATGATAACGGTTTTTACCGATTAAACTCTTAATATTGTAATTCGTTATTTCGGTATTGTTAATTTCCACCTAACATTAACTCTCTATATTTAATACTATTTGAAATAACTACTTAATATTCGTCGTTGTTTAATAAATATGTCTAAATTGTATTACATTTTATTATTATTGTCAATAATAAATTATGATTTTTTTTAAAATTTT
>ENA-ORTG01000118-ORTG01000118.1-human-gut-metagenome-genome-assembly--contig:-NODE-118-length-79568-cov-9.299549_pt1 | contig 79568 bp, 73 predicted proteins | sample MGYA00241906_ERZ509176 | MGnify/ENA primary metagenome ERZ509176 (study PRJEB26280, sample SAMEA2338811) | human gut metagenome | biome: human gut; feature: human-associated habitat; material: faeces...
ACATGATAACGGACATAACACCAGGTTCTTCGAAACCGTTTTTAGGAATGTTAGCAAGAATACAACCGAATGCGATCGGGGACAGCAGCAAAGGTTCGAAACCTTTACCAATAGCCATATAAAGCAGAACCAGACCAACGCAGATCATGATTACGTGACCGCTGGTCAAAGCGGAGAAACCGGAATCTGCCCATACGGAAGACAAAGCAACGATAAATGCTTCCATTTAATATCCTCCCAATTTTCAATTTGTGGAAGGGGCTCTGCGAAAAGCCCCTTCCAAAGATCAAGGGTATTTAAGACTTACTGATATTGCGAACTATCGAGTAAGAATTAGAGAACGATCATAACCTCGCCGGTAGCAACAGTTTGACCTGCGGAAACGCGAACGTCGGAAACAGTGCCATCAGCCGGAGCCATGATTTCGTTTTGCATTTTCATAGCTTCCAGAATCAGCAGAACGTCGCCGGATTTAACAGCGTCGCCAGCTTTTACGTTAATGGACAGAACTTTGCCCGGCATAGGAGCGGAAACGGTGGTTGCACCAGCAGCAACCGGAGCAGCAGCTTTCGGAGCCGGAGCCGGAGCAGCTTTCGGAGCCGGAGCAGCAGCCGGAGCCGGAGCAGCTTTCGGAGCAGCTTTCGGAGCGGAAGCAACAACGCCTGCTTCTTCAACTTCAACTTCGTATGCGGTACCATTTACGGTGATAGTATACTTTTTCATGGATATAATCCTCCTTAAAATCTCGTTTTTTAATTAAAATTGCAAACTATATGCATTAGAAGCATTCTTTACGAACGCTAATAGCTTCAACACGACTGCTTACAGTCCATGCAGATTTAGCATCAATACGACGTACGCAAGCGATTTGGTCTGCGCTAACGCCGCAAGCTGCTACTGCTGCAGCGATAACAGCGATAATTTCGCTATCATCTTGAGCTGCTGCAACCGGAGCTGCAGCGGGAGCTGCTGCCGGTGTAGGAGCTACTGCCGGTTTAGCAACTTTTTTTTTAGTCGGATCGATAACTTGGAGTAAGTTCATCAATACGCCCAGAGCGATCAGTACGCCGAATACGATGGTCATATTGATTAAAGCAATCAACCAAGGATTAGTAGTAACAGGACCCATTTATTTCACCTCATCTTATCTTAAAATAGGTTGTTTAAGCACTAAGCAACTGCTTGTGAATTACAAAGGAATGTTGCCGTGGCGTTTTGCCGGACGGGTTTCGCGTTTGCTTTCCAGCATTTGCAGAGCGTTGATGATGGTGGGACGAGTATTTTTCGGTTCGATAACCATGTCAACCATGCCGCGCATTGCTGCTTGGTACGGAGTAGCAAAGTTGTCGATGTACTCTTTAGTCTTAGCTTCAACATCAGGATCTTTACGGAAGATGATGTTAGCAGCACCAGCAGGACCCATAACTGCGATTTCAGCGGTCGGCCATGCGATAACTTGGTCAGCGCCCAGGTCTTGAGAGCACATTGCCAGGTAGGAACCGCCGTAAGCTTTACGGGTAACCAGAGTGATTTTAGGAACAGTTGCTTCAGAGTAAGCATACAGCATCTTAGCGCCGTGACGGATAATGCCGCCGTATTCTTGGTTGCAGCCAGGCAGGAAGCCAGGAACGTCAACCAGGTTCAGCAGAGGAATGCCGAAAGCGTCGCAGAAGCGGATGAAACGAGCGGATTTATCGGAAGCGTTGATATCCAGGCAGCCAGCCATAACTTTCGGTTGGTTAGCAATGATACCTACGGTTTGACCATCCATACGAGCGAAGCAAGTGATGATGTTGGTTGCCCAGTATTTTTGGTTTTCATAGAATTCGCCGTTATCTACGATAGATTTGATTACATCATACATATCGTAAGCTTGGTTGGAGTTGTCCGGCAGCAGAGTGTTCAGGCTGTCGTCGGTACGCATCGGGTCATCACCAGTCTCTACGATCGGAGCACCTTCAACGTTGTTGGAAGGCAGGAAGGAGAGCAGGTAACGGATTTGTTGCAGGCAGTCTTCGTCGTTTTCAGCAGCGAAGTGAGCAACACCAGAAGTGCTGTTGTGGGTCATAGCGCCACCCAGTTGTTCTTGGGTTACATCTTCACCGGTAACGGATTTAACTACTGCAGGGCCGGTAATGAACATTTTGGAAGTGTTCTTTACCATGTAGATGAAGTCAGTCAGTGCCGGGCTGTATACAGCGCCGCCAGCGGAAGGACCCATAATTGCAGAAATCTGAGGAACTACGCCGGAAGCAATGGTGTTCTCGAAGAAGATTTTACCATAGCCAGCCAGAGCGTCGATAGCTTCTTGGATACGAGCACCGCCGGAATCGTTCAGGCCAACCAGCGGAGCACCCATTTTCAGTGCCAAGCGTTGTACTTTAACGATTTTAGCAGCATGCATTTCGCCGAGGGAGCCACCTTCAACGGTGAAGTCCTGTGCGAATACATAAACCAGACGGCCATCGATGGTGCCGTAACCGGTGGTTACGCCTTCACCAGGCAGTTCTTTCTTTTCTTGACCGAAGTTGTAGCAACGATGACGTACAAAACGGTCGAGTTCTACGAAGGAACCTTCGTCGAGGAGAGCAGCGATTCTTTCACGAGCAGTCATTTTGCCGGATTCATGTTGTTTAGCAACACGTTTTTCGCCACCAGCAGCCAGAATTACTTCGGCTTTTTTGAGCATTTTCTCAATTTTTTCTTGAGTAGACAAATCTTACACCTCCATCATTATTGGGAGAACAAATTTATACACAGATGCTGAAGATATATCACTTGTATATCTTCAGCATTATGTAGCTTAAATTATGGGACCTTAAATCGCCCTGAATCTACGCAGCTAATAAATTAGTCTTTGTAGGTTGCAGCCGGTTGGCACAGCTCGAGCAGCAGGCCAGCGGATTTCGGATGAATGAAAGCAATTTTCATTTGGCCAGCACCGTTACGAGGAGCTTTGTCGATCATGCGAACGCCAGCTTCGGTCAGGTCAGCGATAGCTGCTTTGATGTCGTCAACGCGCAGAGCCATATGTTGGATGCCAGGGCCGTTTTTAGCAATGTATTTGCCGATAGGACCATCGTTGTTTTCAGTGATATCAACAAGGAGCTCAATCAGGGTCTCGCCGCAGGGAACAAATACGGTAGCAACACCTTGTTCTTTAACTTCTTCAGTACTGGTAGCTTTCAGGCCCAGTACCTCAGTGTAAATTTTTGCAGCTTCTTCCAAGGTACCAGCGCAAGCGATACCTACATGGTCAACACAAATAGTTTTGAATGCCATAATAAATTCCTCCTAAAATTGTTTTTTTGGCGGTTTATTTTAAAACCTTGCCAACAATATCATCAACGACAGAGTACGGCTCAATCTCGCGGGACTGCATTTTAACAACCAGGTTGTCAAATTCATCCGTTTGAATGACGTTCTTGTCGATGTAGCGATTTACATGGTCGTTAAGCATAGCGGTAACCTCGTTTTTAATACGAGCTTTACGGATATCGTTTAATTTACCACTCTCAATCAAATATGCCTTGTGTGCCTCAATAGAGTCCACAACAGCCTCTATACCTTCACCCTTGCTGGCAATGGTCCTGTTAATCGGAGGACGCCAGCCAACATGTTCGGGATTTAATTCGAGCATCATCTCAATCTCAATGTTGAGCTTGTCTGTACCTTCACGATCAGCTTTGTTAATCGTGAACAGGTCACCGATTTCAAGTATACCTGCTTTAATAGCTTGGATATCGTCGCCCATGCCAGGAATTACTACTACCATAGTAGTATCTGCGGTCTTAACAATATCAACCTCAGATTGTCCTACGCCTACGGTTTCAACGATAATAACATCCATGCCGAAAGCATCCATTAATTTAACAGCGTCGCCTGCTTTCTGGGACAGGCCGCCAAGACTGCCGCGTGTTGCCATAGAGCGTACGAAGATACCTTCGTCTGCGGTCAGATCCATCATTCTGATACGGTCGCCTAAGATTGCGCCGCCAGAATACGGGCTAGTGGGGTCAATTGCTACGATACCTACGGTCTTGCCGCGTTTACGGTATTCTTTAGCCAATTTATCAGTCAGAGTACTTTTACCTGCACCCGGAGGACCAGTGATACCAATTACATAAGCATTACCAGTATGAGGATAAATCTCTGTCATAATTTTGACAGCATCATCGTATTCATTTTCAACAGCAGTGATTGCTTTAGATAATGCAAGACGAGAATGATTTAATAATTTATCTACTATTTCCATAATTCACACCGCCTTGTTTTTGGATAGTGAATATTTTATAAGGCAAGCCGGGACAAACCCGGCTTGCTTTAAGGGATAAAATTATTTAACGTTAGCGTTGATGAAATCAACAATTTTGCTGGTCGGGGTGCCCGGAGTGAATACTTCAGCAATGCCAGCAGCTTTCAGGCCAGGGATGTCAGCGTCAGGAATAACGCCGCCGCCGATAACCAGAACGTCGTTCAGGCCTTTTTCTTTCAGCAGTTCAACTACTTTCGGGAAAAGGGTGTTGTGAGCGCCGGACAGCAGGGACAGTGCAACAACGTTTACGTCGTCTTGCAGAGCAGCTTCAGCGATTTGTTCCGGAGTCAGACGGATACCGGTGTAGATAACTTCAAAACCAGCGTCGCGCAGAGCACGAGCTACAACTTTAGCACCGCGGTCATGGCCATCCAGACCCGGTTTAGCAACTAAAACTTTAACGTTAGCCATTATAGTTTACCTCCGTATATTGGTTGTGTTTACAAATTAGAGAGTGGTATGAGGTTGGTATTCACCGAATACTTTTCTCATAACGCCGCAGATTTCGCCTTCGGTTGCGTATGCACGAACTGCATCCAGAATCAGAGGCATCAGGTTTACATTTTCATCTGCGCATCCAGCTTCCAGAGCTTTCAGAGCAGCTTCTACAGCAGCGTTGTCACGGCGAGCTTTCAGAGCAGCAATCTTTTCAGCTTGCAGCTTGCCTACAGAACCGTCTACGCGCAGCAGGTTTTTCGGAGCTTCTTCTTCTTGAGTGAATTTGTTAACGCCAACGATGATACGGTCGCCTTTTTCGATTTCCATCTGCCATTTGTAAGCAGAGTCTTGGATTTCTTTTTGGATGTAGCCTTTAGCGATAGCTTCAGGAGCGCCACCGATTTCGTCAATTTTCTTAATGTATTCCCAAGCTTCAGCTTCGATCTTGTCGGTCAGAGCTTCTACATAGTAGGAGCCGCCCAACGGATCAACGGTGTCAGCCAGGCCGGATTCGTAAGCAACGATTTGTTGGGTACGCAGAGCGATGGTTACAGACTCAGTGGTCGGCAGTGCCAAAGCTTCGTCTTTGGAGTTGGTGTGCAGGGATTGAGTACCACCCATTACAGCAGCAGCAGTTTGCAGAGCAACACGAACGATGTTGTTGTTCGGTTGTTGAGCGGTCAGCATGGAGCCAGCGGTTTGGGTATGTACACGCAGCATCATGGATTTCGGTTTTTTAGCACCGAAACGCTCTTTCATAACTTTGGCCCATACACGACGGGAAGCACGGAATTTAGCAACTTCTTCGAGTACGTTGTTATGAGCATTCCAGAAGAAGGACAGACGACCTGCAAATGCGTCAACGTCCAGACCAGCTTTGATAGCAGCTTCTACATAAGCGATACCATCAGCAATGGTGAATGCGATTTCCTGAGAAGCGGTGGAACCAGCTTCACGGATATGGTAACCGGAGATGGAAATGGTGTTCCACAGCGGTACGTTCTTGGAGCAATATTCAAAAATGTTGGTGATCAAACGCATGGACGGTTTCGGCGGGAAAATGTAAGTGCCGCGAGCAGCATACTCTTTCAGAATATCGTTCTGAATGGTACCACGCAGTTTGTCAGCGGAAACGCCTTGTTTCTCAGCTACTGCAATGTACATAGCCAACAGTACGGAAGCAGGAGCGTTGATGGTCATAGAAGTGGATACTTTATCCAGGGAAATTTGGTCGAACAGGATTTCCATGTCAGCCAGGGAGTCGATAGCTACGCCTACTTTACCAACTTCGCCTTCAGCCATCGGATCGGTGGAATCATAACCGATCTGGGTCGGCAGGTCGAATGCGCAGGACAGGCCGGAACCACCGTTAGCCAGCAGGTAACGATAACGTTTGTTGGATTCTTCAGCGGTGGAGAAACCAGCATACATACGCATGGTCCAGAAACGGCCACGATACATGGTCGGTTGAACACCACGGGTGTAAGGATATTCACCAGGGAAGCCCAGTTTAGTCATGTAGTCAAAGTTTTCACCAAGATCTACCGGGGTGTACAGTCTGTTAGGAACCAGGTTTGCGCGTTCAGGTTTTTTTACCAGTTTAGCTTCAACTTCAGCATGATATTTCTCTAAACCGGCTTTAATTTCTTCAAATGCCATTCTCAAATCCTCCTTAAAATATTTGTGTTTCATATTTCGGATTGGACGGTTCCGAAATGATGGTGAGAGTGTTCCGTCTATGACGGCTATATATGGCAAAGTCTAGGGTGAGACTTCGTCAACTAAGTTTATTTGACAAAGCCTTGGGTAAAGCTTTGTCTATGTATACCTGCCGGCGGGAATCTCACCCACCGGCAAGCACATTACATAGTTTAACCTATTTTGCAAAACTTAACAAGGGGTTTCGCAAAGTTTTTTTAAAATTATTTACCTTCAACCATGCCTTCCATGGAACCGGTTTCAGCAAACAGTTTGTAGCAATCGAATGCTTCTGACAGGATGTGCGGGGTTTGGCTGTTGCCGCAAGCTTCGCAAGCGCGTTTGAAGTAATCATACAGCCAAGGTTGATATTTCGGGTTAGCGATCTGATCGATGATGATCGGAGCTTTCTCTTTCGGGCTCAGGCCACGCAGGTCAGCAACGCCACGTTCGGAAACGATAACGTCAACGTCCAGAGTAGCATGGTCGATATGGCTGCAGAACGGAACTACGGAAGAAATCTTGCCGCCTTTTGCCAGGGAGTTGGTGAAGAATACGGTCAGGTAGCCGTTACGAGCGAAGTCGCCGGAACCGCCAACGCCGTTCATCAGCTTGGTGCCGCAAACATGAGTGGAGTTTACGTTACCATAGATATCAACTTCAATAGCGGTGTTCATTGCGATTACGCCGATACGACGAGCAACTTCAGGACTGTTGGAGATTTCTTGCGGACGGAGCAGCAAGTATTTTTTGTAGTGTTCTACGTTTTCGTAGAATTTCTTTTGGCACTCAGGAGACGGAGTCAGAGCGGTACCGGAAGCAACGCGGAGTTTACCAGCGTCGATCAGGTCGAACATACCATCTTGAATAACCTCAGTGTAAACGGTCAGGTCTTCGAAATCGGAGTTAACCAGACCATTGATAACTGCGTTAGCAACGGAGCCTACGCCGGATTGCAGCGGCAGCAGGTTTTTCGGCAGACGGCCTTCTTTAACTTCATTTTTCAGGAAGTTAACGAGGTTAGCGCCCATATGTTTAGCGTCTTCGTCAATTTCGCCCAGCGGACGAACTTTATCAGTAATGTCACAAGGTACAACTGCAACGATTTTATCTACTTCGCAAGGAATGTAGGTGGTACCGATGCGGTCTTCCGGTTTTTCAATAGGAATAGCTTTGCGGTACGGAGGATCCAGAGGAACATAGGAGTCATGCATGCCTTCCAGACCTACCGGTTGAGTGGTGTTAACTTCAACGATAACCTTTTTAGCGCCAGCTACATAAGAGGAGCTGTTGCCCATGGAAGTGGTCGGGATCAAGCCTACTTTGCCATCGCCGAGGTCGTTGATTTTGCAAACTTCAACGATTGCAACATCCGGACCGGTCGGACGGCCAGCCATGAAGCCATAGCGAACCATTTGAGCCATGTGGGACAGATGAATATCAGCGTATTTTACTTTACCAGCGTTGATAGCTTTACGCATGGTGCCGTTGGTCTGGTAAGGCAGACGACGGTCAATAATGCCAGCTTCAACCATTGCTTGGTCGATTTCAGGACCAACAGATGCGCCAGTCCAAACGTTAACTTTGAAAGGAGTTTTTTTGCCCTTTTCAGCAAGAGCCAGAGGAACAGCTTTCGGATAGCCAGACGGTGTAAAACCGCTGACACCTAAATTGTCACCATCTTTTACGAATTCTGCAGCAGCTTCAGCGCTCATCACTTTGTCAGCTACTACGTCACAAATGCGATCTTTAATATCGATCATGTTTACCTTCCTCCTTTTAATTAGGACATTGAGTTTTTATGAGGGTGTTACCCCTTTGCATATAACTTATCAGCAATACCTTGCGGCATTACGAATAAGATATTACCGTATATCAAGCTCTTCACAAATATTTCATACTTGACTATATAGTCATTTCGACATATAAGAGAAAACTCCTGCTTGTACTATAAATATTTTTTCAAAGGCTTCTTTACTATCTGCTACAATTATAACACATTTTCAGAAAAACTTCACTTTTTTCTGTCAAATTTTTCCTGTGTTTTACATAGCAGGCAAATTGCACTCAACGATATATATAATACCAATAAAATTGTAACACTGCAAGCTTTTTCTTTACAAATTTACAAAACACCCCCTTCTTTTCAAGGAAAAAAAGGGGGTGTTGTATTATCCAGATAGAACAATTAACGGTTTTGCGCGTGGTAGTGTGTGTGTAATAGACTATGCGCCCTCTCGGAAAGAGGTTTACCTAACCAAGTATCATAAAGTGTTTTTATTTCCGGGTTTTCGTGCGATTTTCGTAATTCGCTTGTACGGTCGCAATTAAAAATAGCTTCACGGCGTTTTTGCCTGATAGAAGCATCTACCGGAACCGGCTGACCGCCGCCGCCGATGCAGCCGCCCGGGCAGGCCATAACCTCAATAAACTGATAATCCGCTGTACCTGCTTTAATGCGTTCCAACATCATTTTAGCAGATTTAAGCGTATGTACTACGGCAACCTTCACGGATACACCTGCTACATCAATAACAGCTTCACGTGTCTGCTCCATGCCGCGCACCTCATTATATTCAAGCTTCGGCAGTTCCTTGCCGGCAACAACTTCGGCCACAGTACGCAGAGCCGCTTCCATTACGCCGCCGGTTGTGCCGAAGATAACTGCGGCACCGGTGCCGGTTCCCAGAGGTGAATCAAATTCTGCTTCTTCCAGCGCATTAAAGTCAATGCCCGCCTCGCGGATCATACGTCCCAGCTCACGTGTAGTGATAACTACATCTACGTCGCGATAACCGCTGGCGCACATTTCCTCGCGTGCAGCCTCAGCCTTTTTCGCAGTACAGGGCATTACGGATACACTGACGATTTTAGCCGGGTCAATGCCTGCACGTTCCGCAAAGTAGGTTTTGGCAACAGCGCCGAACATCTGCTGCGGAGATTTGGCAGTAGACAGATGCGGCAGCAGCTCAGGATATTTCAGCTCAATCATATTTACCCAGCCGGGGCTGCAAGAGGTAATCATCGGCAACACGCCACCGTTCTGCAAGCGCTGCAGGAACTCGCGGCCTTCCTCCATAATAGTAAGGTCGGCAGAGAAGTTTGTATCAAAAACCTTGTCAAAGCCTAAATGACGCAATGCCGCCACCATTTTGCCGGTAACAACCTGACCTGCCGGAATGCCCAGCTCTTCGCCCAGGGCTACGCGCACTGACGGAGCAGTTTGTACTACAACAACCTTCTCAGGATTATTGATTGCATCCCAAACCTTGTCTGTATCATCCTTTTCCACGATAGCGCCTGTCGGGCAGACATCGGCACACTGGCCGCAGTAGGTGCAGGCACTGTTGAGCAAATCATGCTCAAAGGCTGTAGATACCATGGTGTTGAAGCCACGGCCGGCAAAGCTGTAAACGCTCATACCCTGCACATCACGGCAGACACGGATACAACGGCCGCAGAGAATGCATTTTTCCTGATCGCGTACCAGTGACGGATTGCTGTTATCAACAGTACGCGCTCTTGTTTCGCCACCCTCGAAGCGCAGCTTACGCACGCCCAAATCAGCGGCAATTTTCTGCAGCTCGCAGTCACCGTTCTTCTGACAGCACAGGCAATCCTTCGGATGATTGGTCAAAAGCAGCTCCAGCACTGTTTTGCGTGCTTCGCGTACCTTGGAGGTATTAGTTTTTACTACCATACCCTCGCTTACGGGATATACGCAGGAAGCAACCAGAGTGCGTGCACCGCTGGCTTCTACCATGCACAGGCGGCAGGCACCCTCCGGACGCAGGTCCGGATGATAGCACAGCGTAGGAATATAAATACCCGCGCTGCGTGCAGCCTCCAGGACACTGGAGCCTGCGGGGGCCTGAATCTGTTTTCCATCAATTGTCAAATTAACCATCTGCATCATCAGTCTCCTCCTTATGCCTTGCTGATAGCCTTAAACGGGCACGCTGTCATGCAGGCACCGCATTTAATGCATTTGTTCTGGTCAATAACATGTTTTGTTTTCGGCGAACCGCTGATAGCCTGTACCGGGCACTGACGTGCGCACAGCCCGCAGCCGCGGCAGACATCGCTGATTTCGTAATGCAGCATCTTTTCGCAGACGCCTGCAGGACAGCGCTTCTCTTTGATATGCGCTTCGTATTCATCTCTGAAATATTTCAGGGTGCTCAAAACAGGGTTGGGAGCGGTTTGTCCCAAGCCGCAAAGAGCTGTTTCCTTGATATTCTTGGCAAGGTTTTCCAGCAGCTCGATATCGCCCTCGCGTCCCTGGCCCTCCGTAATACGGGTAAGGATTTCCAGCATACGCTTCGTGCCTTCGCGGCAGGGAGTACATTTGCCGCAGGATTCCGACTGCGTAAAGTTCAGGAAGAACTTGGCAACGTCAACCATGCAGGTATCCTCATCCATAACAACCAGACCGCCGCTGCCCATCATAGCACCGGCAGCAATCAGGGAATCATAATCAACAGGCAAATCCAGCATGCTTTCAGGCAGACAGCCGCCGGACGGGCCACCGATCTGTACAGCCTTAAACTTTTTACCGTTGGTAATACCGCCGCCGATATCATAGATAATTTCGCGCATGGTAATACCCATAGGCACCTCTGCCAGACCGGTATTATTGATTTTGCCGGTCAAAGCGAAAACCTTGGTGCCCTTTGATTTTTCGGTACCAAGCTGGCAGTACCAGTCTGCACCGTTAACGATAATCTGTGCAACATTGGCAAAGGTTTCTACGTTGTTGATATTCGTCGGCTTGCCCCACAGGCCGCTGACCGCAGGGAAAGGCGGACGCGGACGCGGCATGCCGCGCTTGCCTTCGATAGAAGCCATCAGTGCAGTTTCTTCGCCGCAGACGAAGGCACCGGCACCCTCTTTAATATGAATAGTAAAGCTGAAATCGCTTTCAAAAATATGCTCGCCTAGCAGGCCCATTTCTTCAGCCTGAGCAATAGCGGTACGCAAGCGTTTGATAGCCAGCGGATATTCCGCACGTACATAGATATAGCCTTCATCCGCACCCATAGCATAACCACAGATAGCCATGCCTTCCAATACACGGTGCGGGTCACCCTCCAATACGCTGCGGTCCATAAATGCGCCCGGGTCGCCCTCGTCCGCATTACAGATAACATACTTTTTATCGCTCTCGGAGTTTTTGGCAAACTGCCATTTCATACCGGTCGGGAAGCCGCCGCCGCCACGACCGCGCAGGCCGGATTTTTTAACCTCGTCCACAACCTCCTGCGGAGTCATCTGCGTAACAGCCTTAGCCAATGCCTCATAACCGCCTACGGCGATATATTCTTCAATAGCTTCCGGATTGATAGCGCCGCAATTAGCCAATACCAGGCGATGCTGCTTTTTGTAGAAGCCGATTTCCGAATAACGCGGAACCTGCTCCTGATTTATGGGTTCACGATAAAGCAGACGCTGTACGATGCGTCCTTTATATAAATGTTCTTCAACAATGGTTTTAACGTCCTCCGGCTTTACACTGCAATAGAAGGTACCTTCCGGATAAACGATAACCAGCGGTCCGTGCTCGCAGAAGCCATGGCAGCCTGTTTCAACAACCATAACCTCATCCTGCAGGCCGAACTTTTGCAGCTCTCTGGCAAAAGTCAGCTGAATTTCCTTCGAGCCGTTAGCCTTACAGCCCGTACCGCCACACACTAAAACGTGAGCTCTTATATGCTGCATAATATTTTCCTCCACCTGTTTTGTTTACAAGCCATGATACATCAGCTTCTCCAACTGTTGTGTACCCTGCCTGCGGCTTATTCCTGATCCAGCCTGCCTACGACAAGTTCTTCCACAATATGACCGTTTACCACATGCTCTGCGATAATTTTGGGAACATCCTCCGGGGTTACCTTGCCATAGGTAATGCGTGCTTCACCAGGACGCACTACATCCACGAGCACCTCTTTTTCGCACATGCCGATACAGCCTGTCTGCTGCACCTGCACATCAAATAAATGACGCTTGTTCAGCTCCTGCAGGATAGCGCTCATAACCTCGCGCGCACCGGCAGCAATACCGCAGGTACCCATGCCTACAATAATTTTAGTTCCGGAACTCTGACGCAGCTTGATATCTGCTTTCAGCTTATCTCTCAAAGCGTGTAAATCCGCTAAGCTTTTCATTCGTTTGTACCTCCTTACCCTGCACCTGTGCCAGCTGTTCCTTTAAATAAGCACCCAGCCAGGCATATATTTCAGGATTGGCAAAGTCACACGCTTCGCCTAATATTTCTCTGACCTCCTGCGTTCTGAACACCAGCGAGCCGTTGGCACCGTTATAGGCAAATTCCAGCTCCAGCTGCGGCGCCCCTGCCAACAGCACCTGCACGCTGCTCACAATATCTCCCAGCGGTGGCCGGTCAATATTATCTGCCGCAAAATATGCAGTCAGCTCGGTTCCCTTTCCGAGCGCAGACTGCATCTCCAAATGTCCGCCGCATTGCTGCGTAACCATATCGATAAAGGGAATCCCCATGCCTACCTTTCTGGTAGTACGGCTGGTAACAAAGGGGTCGCGCACCCGCTGCAGCATCTCGCTGTCCATACCCTTGCCGTCATCGCGAACGCTGAAAACAAAGTACCCCTGTTCATTTTCGCTGACAGTCAGCCAGATGTGACGGGCACCGGCAGCCACAGAATTTTGGGCTATATCCAAGATGTGTAATGCCAGCTCCCGCATTTTATTTATACCTTGCCAAAATGCCTGCCAGCTTATCGGTAGTCAGGCGTCCATGCGTATCATCGTTAATCTGCATAACCGGCGCCAACCCGCAGGCACCGATGCAGGCTACAGTTTCCAGAGTAAAGCGCAGGTCATCGGTCGTATGTCCGGCCTTAATACCCAGCTGCTTTTCCAAAGCCTGCAGAATTGTTTTGCCGCCACGCACATGGCAGGCAGTACCTTGGCAGACGCGAATAACATTGCGTCCGCGCGGATTAAGATGGAACAATGAATAAAAGGTTACTACGCCGTAAATTTCGGAAATCGGCGTACCTGTTTTATCGGCAATATACTCCAGTACATCCTTAGGCAAATAGTTGTACAGGTTCTGCACTTCCTGCAGAATAGGAATCAACGGTCCCTTAACATCTGCGTACTTTTCCAGAATGGCATCTATGCGCTGCTTTTCCGGATTATCGCCGCCGCAGCAGCTGCATTTACGCTCAAGACGGTTTTCACTATTGTTCATACTACCCCTCCTCTAAAGGATTTTTTGTAAACTTACTCACTCAGTATACCATTTAACAGATAATTGCACAATACTATTTGCGTAAATTTCGTCATATAGCATACTCTATTTATATTATTCTTTGCAAAAGTCTGAAAATTGTCCTGCAAGGACAGCTCGCATCCCTTTACCTGCCAAGGCCAATTTCAGCTCTGCTATCGTTAATTCCTCCACCTGTAGTAAATTTTTCGGTCCCTGTACAAAATCATAAATATTATGTGCATCGGAATTCGTAACAAACGGCAGATAACCTGCCAAACGCTGCAGCTTCGACTGCATCTTGCGACGCCAGCCTGCTGCAGAAATTTCGGCAGCAGCAAAGCCGAAGTCCGGCTCAATAAAACCAAGCTGTCCCAGAATGCTGTAGGAAGGACGGTCAATGTGAGCGGCAATGGTAAGGCCGCCCAAAGCTGTAACCTGCTGCACAATCTGCGCCGCTGTCAACGACAGCGGTGCGTGCAGCAAACGCTGCTCCTCACGCACAAACTCGTCCTCGGCATCTACTACATACTGGGCGCCGAAACTTTCGACATCATTCAGCATACCGTTCATATGCTCATCAACCAGCAGCTGCCATCTCTGCAGCTGCTCCAGCGTATCAAACAGCGCCACAATATGCGCCTCTTCACTGCTTTCCACTTCCATACCGGGAAATACCTTCACGCCGTAGCGCTGCGCTGCCTCCAGCGCAGCCGGCACGTTGGCACTGGCGTTATGGTCGGTAATAGCAACAGCGCCAATGCCATACTCGGCGGCACGCATCACAATATGATGCGGTGTCATTTCTACCTCAGCACAGGGCGAAAGCAGCGTATGTACATGTAAATCCGCCAGAACTGTCCGCATTGCTTAGTCCTTCTTGCCAACACCCAATTCATACAGCTTGCCGATAACCTCAAAAGCAGGCTCCTCGGTTGCCGCAACAACAACATCATTCAGATTTGCCTTATGCAGCGTATCCTCCGCAACCGGACCGTCGCCTGCTACGATAACTGCCGCAAAGCCAATCAGGGAAGCAACAGCAGCAACATTCTGATGTCCCTGCATAGTTACCCAAACCATACCGGTCTGGCCCTGGCCCATAGCATTACTCAGTAAATCGGAAGCATAACCGCCTTCTACCTCTGCATATAAAGCGTCCTCGCTTACATCCTTAGTCAGAAGCTTCAAATCAAGCTTCTCAATCATCTCTTTAACCTTCATCGTTGTCTGCCTCCGTTTTATTTATTTCTGCCGGCTCATGATAAATAGGTATCTGCTTAGCCAGCTCCAGCATGCCCTGTGACAATTTATGTACACTGGCACGCAATTTAAAAATACAATCTATCTCGTGCGCCTTGCCCTGCACGATATCCTCCGCCAGTCCCTGGCAGCTGGGTGCGCCGCAGGCACCGCAGTCCAGTCCGGGCAAGGAACAGAGCACTTCTTCCATGCGCTCAAATTTTTTCATCGCTTCCATGATATCATCATCAAGCTGCATCATCGGACGCGCCACCAGCTTCTTGCGGTAAGCCTCCGAATGAGGGAAATCCTCCAGCACCATCGTGCGCGCCATCGCCTCACGCCTGTCCGCCGGCTCCTGTTTCCGCAGGCTTGCGATGCGCCTGCGCAGATTGCATTCGGCCACGAACTTGTTTTCTGCTGCCAAAAGGCCGCCAAGGCAGCCACCTTTGCAGGCACTGCATTCCACATAATCAAGCTGCGGCATTTTATTCATGGAAACCTGCTCCAGCAGGTCATACACATTATCAATGCCGTGAATTGCCAGACCGTTGGTAATTCCGGCGCTTTCTATTTCGCCGCCGTAGGTTCCCCAAGCCATGCCGTAAGAGGAACCGGTGCGCACATTCAGCTCATGCGTACCGCCAAGATTCTTCAGCAGCAGGCCGTAAATCTCCGACAGGCTGAAGCTGCCGGTAAGCTCTGTGTGATGCACATCTACCGACTGGCGGATATTAGTTTCCTTGGACGGACAGGGCGAGATAAACCATACGCCTATCAGCTCCTTCGGCAGCTGCTTGCGCGCCGCCGCTTCACGCTTTACGTAAATCGCAGCAGCCTCTGCCGGCGGCAGCACAGGCACCACCTGCTTAATCAGCTCGGGGAACTTTACCTGAATCAGGCGCATAACTGCGGGGCAGGTAGATGAAATCAACGGCTTGCGTCCGTTGCTGTTCTTTTTTACATATTCTTCTATTTCCAGGGCGATATACTCCGAAGCCAGTGAAACATCAAAAATTTCATCAAAGCCTATATTATGCAGGCCCTGCCAGATGCTTTCCAGCGGAATATTATCCGGGAACTGCGCATACAGTGAAGGCGCAGGCAGCACAATATTATAAGCATAATCTGCCAAGCCCTCCAGCGTGTCGGTTTTTACGTTAAAGGCATGATAGGGACAGCCTGCAGCACAGGCACCGCAGTCAATGCAGCGGTCTCCCAAAATCTCCGCCTTGCCGTTGCGTACGCGGATGGCCTCTGTCGGACACAGCTTGACGCAGGATACGCAGCCCTGACATTTATTCCGCTGCAATTCCACCGAATGGAAATATGTTGTTGGTTGAGGAGCCATTGCGTATCACCTCGTTTCCTAAAATCTCTTATAAATCCTCGCTCTGGTGCTTGAACTGCATCGTGATGCAGGTTCCTTCACCCACCTTGGACTGAATATCAAACTTATCGGAGCACTTTACCATATTAGGCAGGCCCATGCCGGCGCCAAAGCCCATCTGACGCACATAATCAGGCGCGGTAGACCAGCCCTCCTGCAAGGCCTTGTTGATATCAGGGATGCCGGGGCCGTGGTCGGTTACCGTAATCACCGTAGCATCCGGGAAAACCTCGGCCGCTACATTGCCGCCGCCGGCGTGAATGATAACATTCATTTCCGCCTCATAGGTACCGATAGCAATACGGCGAACAATATCTGCCGGAATGCCCAGGCGCTGCAGCATCTTTTTTATTTTAGAAGAAGCTTCGCCTGCGCGCTCAAAATCTCCGCCAACGCAGTCAAAGGCTAATTTTACTGATTTACTGTCTGTCATTTTGCTTTACTCCTTTTTGCTGCAGCCACGGATACCTGCTCCGTAAAGAATGCCGCAGGCTTCAAATAAGGTATAATCGGTAGCCAGAACCGGCAGATTGTTTTCCGCCGCCGCTGCCACAATATCAGCATCAGGCACCTTTCCACGCACAAATACCAGCGCGCTCAGCTCCGTCATATCGGCGGTGCGCACTACCTGCATATTAGTCAGTCCCGTGCACAGCAAGGTGTTGCGTTTGGTAAAGGCCAGAACATCGCTCATCATGTCACTGCCGCAGCAGGACTCAATTTGGCGGTGCATCAGCTCGCTGCCGGTCAGAACCTTGGCCTGCAGCAGCTTTTGTACATTATACAAATCCATACACATAGCCCCTTCCTCCATTTATTACAGCTTTTATCTAAGCAAAATATCTGTTTTTTGCCAGACTTGATTACATTTATTGTACACTTTAATACGCAAGATGTAAATAAATAGTATAGCATAACTATGTAAAAAAGAAGACCGGCCCACAGGACCAGCCTTCAAACTTCACTATAAAAGCTGCATGCTTTAACCCGCAATGCCGTCCAAAGCCTGCTGCAAATCCGCCAGCAAATCTTCCTTATCCTCCAAACCGCAGGACAGACGAACCAAGCCTGCAGGAATACCGGCCACCGCCAGCTGCTCATCCGTCATCTGACGATGCGTTGTAGTTGCCGGGTTCAGGCAGCAGGTACGCGCGTCGGCAACATGTGTTTCGATTGCCGCAAGCTGCAAGCGCTTCATGAATTCTTCCGCCGCCTTGCGTCCTCCCTTCAGGTTGAAGGAAACTACGCCGCAGCCGCCGTTGCCAAGATATTTTTGCGCCAAAGCATAGTATTTATTGGATGGAAGTCCGGGGTAGTTGACATATTCCACCTGCGGCTGCTGCTCCAAAAATTCCGCTATAGCCTGAGCGTTTTCTACATGGCGCGGCATACGCACATGCAACGATTCCAGGCCAAGATTCAGAATGAACGCGCTTTGCGGTGATTGCACAGCGCCGAAATCACGCATCAGCTGCGCCGTTGCCTTCGTAATAAACGCACCCTCCTTGCCAAACTTTTCAGCGTAGGTAATTCCGTGATAGGATTCATCCGGTGCACACAGACCGGGGAACTTGTCGGCATGCGCCAGCCAGTCGAACTTGCCGCCGTCGATAATCGCACCGCCAAGGCAGGCAGCATGACCATCCATATACTTAGTAGTAGAATGCGTTACAATGTCTGCGCCCCATTCCAACGGGCGGCAATTAATCGGTGTCGGGAAGGTGTTATCCACGATCAGAGGCACACCATGACGATGCGCAGCGTTGGCAAATTTTTCAATATCCAGCACCGTCAGTGCAGGGTTAGCAATAATTTCGCCAAACACAGCCTTGGTGTTCTCCTGAAAAGCAGCGTCCAGCTCCTCGTCCGTAGCATCGGGAGAAACAAAGGTCGCTGTTACACCCATCTTCGCCAGCGTTACATCAATCAGATTATAGCTGCCGCCGTAAATCGAAGAAGAAGCAACAATATGGCTGCCTGCCTCGCAGATGTTGAACAGGGCAAAGAAGTTCGCTGCCTGTCCGGACGATGTGAGCATTGCCGCAGCACCGCCCTCCAGCTCGGCAATTTTTGCTGCTACGAAATCACAGGTCGGGTTTTGCAAGCGGGAGTAAAAATAGCCTGTAGCCTCCAGGTCGAAAAGCTTGCCCATCGCCTCACTTGTATCGTACTTAAATGTAGTGGATTGGATAATAGGAATCTGACGCGGTTCACCGTTACCCGGTTTATAACCGCCTATTAAACATTTGGTATTGATTTTAAAATCACTCATTTTCTATCGCTCCTTTAACAATTTATCATTGTATTATTGATTGGCAGGAATTGCTGCACCCATGCGCTGCAGCTGCAAAAGAATTTTGTTATATTCGCCCAAAGCCTTATCCAACTTATTACCGCTCGCCGGTGCCAGCTCGTGCAAATCATACGGCGTATCCTGGTAAACAATGTTCAGCCAGTTCATATAGAACAGATGCGCGTAACTGCGCCATTTAAAAACCGGTTCCTGCGTTGTATCGCCATCTGGGAAGTAGAACTCCGGCAAATCAATCGGCAAATTCTTTTTCTTATCGCGGAAATATTCATTAGCCAAGGTATAGCGATCATACTCAAAATGACCTAAAACGAAAATGCGGCGCAAATCTTTGGTAGCGCAGATATTGATACCGTTTTCTACCGAACGGGACAGCACCTGCAGAGCCTTGCAGGCATCAATCGCATCATCATCAACAGCAGTATGGCGTGACTGCGGAATAAAATATCTGTCATCAAAGCCACGCAGCAGCGGATGATTCTTCACTGTCAGGCCATAGGGGAAGATGCCAAACATTTTCGCCGGCAAAATCGTCTTGTTAACACCATAATAATGGTACAAGGCAGCCTGCGCGCCCCAACAAAGTGTCATCGTAGAATAGCAGTGATATTCTGCCCAGTCCAGATAAGCTTCGATTTCCTTCCAGTAATCAACAGCCTCAAAGGGAATGGTTTCTACAGGCGCACCTGTCATCAGGAAGGCATCGTAATAGCGGTCCTTAACATCATCAAACTCCAGATAAGCGCGGTCAAGATACGAATTATCGGTATGCGTAGTTTCACGGCTCACAGTACGGCAGAAATCAACCTCTATCTGCAGCGGAGAATTGCCCAAAAGGCGCAGCAGCTGAATTTCCGTCGGCTTCTTCAGCGGCATCAGGTTCAGCACGCACACCTTCAGCGGACGAATACGCTGCGTTGTCGCACGCTGCTCTGTCATGGTAAAAATTCCTTCCTCCTGCAGTTGGCAGATAGCGGATAAATGGTCATTGATTTTAATCGGCATTGTTTGTTCCTCCTACATTTCCTAACTTAGATTTTCGACTTGTTACAGGAGGATGAGCAATAAAAAAGCTTCCGTTCCTGTAAAAATACAGGGACGAAAGCGTTGCTTCGTGATACCACCCTAATTCATCCATATGTCACCACACGGACCTCATCAAGTACGCAGGGATTGTTTACCCTTTAATACTCCAGCACTGTAACGGGTGCACCCGGACGGCCTAAATGCCAGCATCTCAGCCCATCGGCTCCAAGACCATCTTCAATGTCACCACCTGCTCCCTCTTGCACCATCACGAAGGCTCTCTTTGCCAGGCTCGCACATTTACTCTTCTCTTCATCGCCCGTTATTAAGTTATGTGCATGATAATACAGTAATTCTTTGTAATTGTCAACAAAAAGTTGCAGTTTTCTCGTAGAAAAAGTGTATAGCGCAGATTTTGTAAAGTAGGTTACAGAAATTAGATTAATATAACAGCATTTTCATTATGTGACCTATTCGCTCTTCTGTGTCTAAAACAAATTTACCACTTCGAGATATGGACAAATACCAAGCATGTTCATGCAAATAAAACCGGACTTATCGCATAACTCCCGTTTTTTTCATTAAATACAATAAATATTTTCCAATAGAATTACGATATTGCTGTTTTCTCCATAAATTTTTACTAATAATCCGATAATCATGAGGTTCTAAATTTAAATTATCATTTAACTCAATATTTCCCCAAGCAGAACTGTAATATAGCTCTTTCCACGCATCGCTTCCGAAGCGATCTATATTCAAACCCCAAGGCTTTAGTGGACCTACGAAATGAAGAAACACTATCTTTTTATTTTCTACGGGCTTAAATGCATTGTAAACTACATCTAAATAATAGGCTTCTTCACCTAATATAATATTAAAAGCATCTTGATCATACATTACTAATCTATCGCGATTATTCTTCATACAGTCAATGAATTTCATTAAAATATTTTCTTTAAAATATCTATCTATATCTATAAGCATAACACCAGAGTTAAAATACATTTTATGTGAGGAAATCCCTAAATCTAGCATTAGTTTCTTTTTCAAATCATCCTTTAGCCCATCTTCAACAACACCTATAACGCAAGGTAATTTCATAGAAAATAAATCATTTATATTTCCCATACACAGTATATCCGCGTCTAAGTACAAGGCTCTTTTTATTTTCCCATGCAACACATACGGAGCTATAGCCCGATAATAAATTGATAAATTCCAGTCAGCATTTTGTGGAAATTCCGCTAAAACTTTATTAGATAAATAATATATGCTTATAGAGATTTGCGGATTTTCTTCTGTCATATGCTTTATTTTTTGCAAATCTTCATCTTTAACTTCGTCACAAAAAATATGAAATGCTATCTTCTCATCTTGATTATGCTTAATGATTGATAACATCGTAACAGCTGCATATTTTATATAATTGCTGTCTACACCAAAAATGATATTTTTAATATTGGCATCATCAAAAACATTGAACTCTATTTGTTCCTTTAACAGCTTTTCTTTATCTAACATTATAGGTTCATTACCTCCTTGATTTTTTTCCGTTTATCTCCCCAAAATGCCCATTATACAACTCGCAATTTTTTCATCAAATACAATAAATATTTTTTTACAGAATTACGGTATTCCTTTTTTCTCCACAAATTTTTGCTAAGGATTCGACAATCATGAGCTTCTAAATTCAAATCATCATTTAATGCAACATTACGCCATTCAGAACTATAATAAATTTCTTTCCACTTATCACTGCCAAAACGATCTATGTTCAAGGCCCATGGCTTTAAAGAGCCTATAAAATGGAGAAACACTATTTTTTTGTTTGTCAAAGGCTTACAGGAATTGAAAGTTTCATCCAAATAGTAGGCTTCTTTACCAAGGATTATATTAAAAGCATCTTGATCATACATTTTTAATTTATTGCAATTATTTTTCACACAATCAATAAATTTCGCAAGGATATTTTCTTCAAAATATCTATCTACATCTATGAGCATTACGCCGGAGTTGAAGTAAAACTCATGTGAAGAAATTCCCAAAGTTGATAGTAATTTCTTTTTTTTATTACCCGGTAAGATATCTTCAACAACTCCCACAACACTAGGTAAGTTGATAGTAAACAAGTCATTTATATTTCCTAAGCACAGAATATCCGCATCTAAATACAAGGCTCTTTTTACTTTGCCATACAAAATATACGGAGCTATAGCTCGATAATATATTGCCAAATTCCAATTAATATTTTGCGGAAATTCCGCTATAACTTCATTGGACAAATAATATATAATTATAGAAATTTGCGGATTTTCTTCTGTTATATGCTTTATTTTTTGCAAATCTTCATCTTTAATCTCATCACAAAAAATATGAAATGCTATCTTCTCATCTTGATTATGCTTAATGATTGACAACATCGTAACAGCTGCATATTTTATGTAATTACTATCTACACCAAAAATGATATTCATAATATCAGCATCATCAAAAGCATTGAACTCTATTTGTTCCTTTAACAGCTTTTCTTTGTTTATCACTATGTGCTCATTCCTTCCATTTAAATTCTGAACTGCCATTCACCTTTGCTTAAAACTAAGTTGTCTTATTTTCATGTTATATACCCAAGAGGACTTATGATCTGTTTTTTACTTACAGCTTTTGCCTCTGAAAACTACCAATTATATCACTCTCAGTTTTTTCATCAAATACACAAAATATTTTTTCACAGAATCATGATACTGCTTATTTCTCCACAAATATTTGCTCATAATGCGGTAATAATGGGGTTTTAAATTCAAAATGTTGTTTAATTCGATATTACCCCATGCAGAGCTATAATAAAATTCTTTCCACGTATCACTTTTAAACCGATTTACATTTAATCCCCATGGCTTTAACGAACCTACGAAATGAAAAAACACTATTTGGGTATTTTTCGTAGGCATAAATTTCTGTATATTATACATATCATCTAAATAATAAGCTTCTTTCCCCAGTATAATATTAAAAGCATCTTGATCATACATTTTCAATTTAGTTATATTGTTTTTTATACAATCGATGAATTTTGATAAAATATCTTCTTCAAAATATCTGTCTATATCTATAAGCATTACGCCAGAATTAAAATATGTTTTATGTGAAGAAATGCCTAAATCTATCATCAATTCAGTTTTGGCATTACCCTTTAACCCATCTTCAACAATTCCTATGACGCTGGGTAAGTCCATAGTAAACAAATCATTTATATTGCCAAGGCACAAGATATCCGCGTCTAAATATAATGCTCTTTTTATTTTTCCATGCAAAATATAGGGGGCTATAGCCCGATAATATATCGACAGATTCCAGTCAGCATTTTGTGGAAATTCCGCTATAACTTCATTGGATAAATAATATATAATTATAGAAATTTGCGGATTTTCTTCTGTCATATGCTTTATCTTCTGCAAATCTTCCTCTTTAATCTCATCGCAAAAAATGTGAAATGCTATATTCTCGTCTTGATTATGCTTAATGATTGACAGCATCGTAACAGCCGCATATTTTATGTAATTAGCATCTACACCAAAAATGATATTCTTAATATCGGCATCGTCAAAAGAATTATACTCTACTTGTTTCTTTAACAACATCTCTTTTTTCATCATCATGAGTCCTTCCCCCTCTTATGATATCCACTACAGCCATCAACTAATTACACCATTATCATAAAATAACTAATACACGTATCGCCATAATATTTATCATTACAATGTTCAGTAAATATCATTTTAAATGTAACTGTCGCCATCAATAATCCCTAAATACTTTACCTAGTAAAAGTGCAACGCATTACATTGTTTTTTACTCATTACAACGCAAAATCACACATTTATCGATAAATACAAACAGTTCCTTGTAATGTCATTGTATTAAATTTAAATCATCACACAAAACCTATGACGGTATAATCAAAATGTACTACAACAAAGATATCACCAATTTTCAAAAAAGTAAATACTTTTCTTTAAATAATTTAAGAAAATTACAAGTAATTGAGTCTATCAGATTCAATTACTTGTACCATACGTCATAAGGTAAAAGGATATAATATTTATAGCTTGTTGTTAGAATTCTCTTATGAAAACACCATATGAGCTATTTTACTGCGAACTAGATAAAACATATGCCTCCTGATTTCCGAAAAGTGTGCGACCTCTTATTGCGATTTAATAATACTTTTTGAAGCGTTCAAATAACAAAATCAGTTATAAAGAAACTTTTAAACCATAATTGTCACTAACATTCTTACTCCTCAGTATAACTATCATTATCAAATATCCACCAAACACCGGTATCCTCAGTATCACTTATAAAGTAAATCATTTTTGTTATTTTCAGAATCTTCGCTTGACTTTTTCTGCCCTTTAATTTATACTTAGTTTAGCTTCACATTCACAACAAAATAAGCAGAGCCTACCGGCTCATGTCGGTAGTATTTAGCAGTACCTACGGTATCCGGAACTTTCGGATGCTATGTGTACTGCTTTTTTTCTTAAACACCTCATGTTGTATTTTGCTGAAGCAAATATTATAATTAAAGGAGGAAAACAGTATGCCGGCTATTTCAATGTTTTATGGTATTATTATTCGTATGCAAAGCGAAAACGGCGGAAAACATAACATACCACATTTACATGTTGTCTACAATGAACACGAAATAGTTATGGACTTTACCGGAAAAATTTTAGAAGGTTCTTTCCCCAGCAAGCAATTAAAGCTTTTAACTGCCTGGACTGCTTTACACGAAGATGAGTTAAACGCAAATTGAATTTTGTTATCTGCCGGTGACGGTTATTTTAAAATTGAACCATTACGTTAACGATTATTAGAGGTGAAAATTATGCTTAGACCAACCGCTATCAGCGTAACTGTACAAAAGGATTATACTCTAAAAGTTATTTTCAATAATGGTGAAACTAAAATATTCGACGTAAAGCCTTATATCAAAGGTTCATGTTATAGCAGGCTCAAGGATTTTTCTTATTTTTCTTTAGCAAAGGCAGACGGATTTACTGTCATCTGGCCTGAAGGTCAGGATATTTGTCCTGACGAGCTTTATTACAATAGCGTGCCGGTATAGTTTCAACCAACGCAGTAAAAAGCACTGGCATCTGCCGTACCACTAAAAGAGGGACTCACAACTATGGATAATTTCAGCAAGCAAATTTATGAAGCTGGCATTAATGACGGCAGAGCTGAAGGCAAGGCTGAAGGCAAAGCTGAAAGCATCAAAAATCTTATGTCTACACTGAATGTCTCCATCGACCAAGCCATGGATATTTTAAAAACTCCGCCCGAAGAACACCAGTACTTCAAGGATCTGTTAGCTAAGGAGCAGTAGGCTTCAGCTAACCCAAAGTAGATTTAGTCAAAAAGGGCAAGTCTATTTGCTACTACAAAAAATACACCAGCTAAATGTAGCTTAAATTTCAAGAAATGAAGATTTTGACCAGATAACGCATAATAAGTTGCGCAAATTCAATTCAAAAAGATAGACATAGAGACTACCTTTGCTTACAATTAAGTTACCACACAAAACATGAAAGAAGGTAGAATCTATGTCTGGTAACATTATACAATTAAACGAGCAATTTATCCACAACGAATTGAAAACTATTGTAAAAAATAGTGTAGAAGAAACTCTCAATGCTCTTTTGGACGCTGAGGCTGACAAACTTGTACAAGCTGAACGCTACGCACGCGACCAAACAAGAAAAGGTTATCGTGCCGGACATTACGAAAGATCATTCTCTACACAAGCTGGTGACGTTACTTTAAAAGTGCCTAAATTAAAAGGTTTTACTTTTGAGTCTGCCATTATTCAACGCTACCAAAGACGTAAATGCTCTGTAGAAGAAACCTTGGTCGAAATGTATTTTGTTGAAGCAGACATTATAATTAAAGGAGAGAAATCAGTATGCCGTTAATATCTTCTTTCTACGGTATGTACATCAATTCGCAAGATTTCAGTTGTCTTTTGGAAAATCAGCCTTTTTTGCCAAAGACGTTGGCTGTCTTTTGGAAAATCGACCTTTTTTACCAAAGACGTTAAAGGCTTTTCAGAAGCAACGATTCATTTTATAAAGAACACCATGCTCAGTGACAGCTGTTCTGTTGAACAAACTACATTCTATCTTTCAAGTCTTTCTATATAGCGATGGCTTATCACAACATCGTCATATTTCGTGCGATTTTTCAGAATATTCGCTTGACTTTATTTACCATTTTCTATATACTTAGCTTAGCTTCACATTTACAACAAAATAAGCAGTGCCTAGCGGCTTACGTCGGTAGTAATTTAGCAGTACTTATGGTATCCGAACTTTCGGATGCTATGTGTACTGCTTTTTTGTTTGGCAGCTTATGTTGTATTTTGTAGGAGCAGATATTATAATTAAAGGAGAGAAAACAGTATGCCGGCTATTTCAATGTTTTATGGTATTATTAAGATGTACAATAACGGTGAACACAATCCTCCTCATTTCCATGCATCATATCAAGGATATTATGCTACCTTCAATTTTGATGGTGAGCTAATTGAATGAGATATGCCAAAAAGACAGATTGAATTTATAGCAGCCTGGACAGAAATTCACAAAGATGAGCTAATAGCCAATTGGGAACTGGCTATTAACGAAGAACCCTTATACAAAATCGAACCATTGCGTTAAAAGGAGTGACCACGATTATGAAAACGCCAGTATGGGTAGTTACCAACGTACAACCGCAAAAGGATTATACGCTGATTTTAACCTTTGCCAGCGGCGAAAAAAAGCTTTTTGATGCTCGCCCACTTCTTGCCAAAGCAATCTACAAGCCATTGAACAATCTCAGTTTTTTCCTGACAGCTAAAGCTGATTGTGGCTCCGTAGCCTGGAGCGATGAAATTGATATTGCACCGGAATATTTATACGAGTGCAGCCTTCCTTTGCAGGTTATTTAAGCTGCTACTTAATTTTGCTAATGTAAGATTAGCAGGGATGGACTTACAACTATGGATAATTTCTGCAAGCAAATTTATGAAGCTGGCATTAATGATGGAAGATCTGAAGGAAAAGCTAAATACATTAAAAATCTTATGTCTATATAGTGCAAACGTGGTCAGCAACGCTGCCCTCGTTTTTCTTATCTGTTTCCATACATCTTCTTATAATAATTCTGATACTCGCCATTAATAATATCCTGCCACCACTTTTGGTTCTCAAGATACCATTTAATGGTCTTTTTAATGCCATCGGCAAACTTCGTTTTGGGAAGCCAGCCAAGCTCATTATGAATCTTAGTCGGATCAATTGCGTAACGCATATCATGACCTTTGCGGTCAGTTACATACGTAATCAGGCTCTCCGGTTTGCCAAGCTCCTTGCAAATCAGCTTTACGATATCAATATTGCGCATCTCATTATTACCGCCGATATTATATACCTCGCCTACTCTTCCCTTATGAATAATCAAATCAATAGCCTTGCAGTGATCCTCGACATACAGCCAATCGCGTACATTCAAGCCTTCGCCATACACCGGCAGCGGTTTATCTGCCAAAGCGTTCGCAATCATCAGCGGTATCAGCTTCTCCGGGAACTGATAAGCACCATAGTTATTACTGCAACGCGAAATCGAAACTGGCAAGCCATAGGTTCTGTGATACGCCATAACAAGCAAATCTGCACTTGCCTTGGAACTGCTATAGGGAGAGCTCGGCCGAAGTAAGGCTTGTTCGGTAAACGGCCTTGCCTCTGCAGAAAGTGTTAAATCTCCATACACCTCATCTGTAGATATCTGATGGTAACGCCTGATACCGTATTTACGGCAAGCATCCATCAAGGTTGCAGCCCCCATGATGTTAGTCTGCAAGAAAATACCGGGATTTTCAATGCTACGGTCAACATGTGATTCTGCAGCAAAGTTCACCACGATATCGGGATGTTCTTCCTCAAAAAGCTTGTCTACTGCTTCTCTGTCGCAGATATCTGTCTGCACAAAGCTAAAGTTCGGCTTGTCCATCACAGGCTTTAATGTAGAAAGATTACCTGCATAAGTCAGCTTGTCAAGACAAATAATGCGGTACGCAGGATGCTTTGCCAGCATGTGAAATATGAAGTTGCTTCCGATAAATCCGGCACCGCCGGTTACGATAATGTTAATAAGAAGGACCTCCAGGTAAAAGTTAAAACGTACTTTATAAGTACGTTAAGTTTTAAATTACGAGCATGACACATTCAGGTTATCGTAACAATATATTTTTTACTTAATCGATAACAAATTACCCTCGTACAAGTAACACTTGCAGCTCTCCATGCAGCTTAACCTCTATAGAATTTGCCGGTAAGAATATGCAGTCACCTTTAAAAATACTTAACACTTCGCCTTCACCAAATGCCATTATTCCACAGCCATTCGTACAAAGCAACACCTGAAAGGAATCACCGTTACTTGTCAATTTTGCCATTTCACGACAGCGCTCCGTATTTATCAGTACTCGCTCTACCTGATAGTATTTACAGCGGCACAGCATTTCCGACGCAAAACCTCTCCTATACTTCAGCACACGCATTGGCTGCTTCGGCTGTGCGCTTCCATGCGTATCAACAACAGCTAAAGCTTTTTCTATGTGCAGCTCGCGCTTCCTGCCATTTTTATCAACACGGTTATAATCAAACAATCGATACGTTAAATTAGAGCTTTCCTGAATCTCAGCTATCAGTGCTCCAGCACCAATCGCATGAACGGTGCCAGGTTTTATAAAGAAAACATCATCGCGATGTACCGGTATCTTTTGCAAATATTTTTCTACTGTACCATCCTGCAAGCTTTTTGCCAAAACACTTTTTTCTATATCATGGCTGAAGCCATATACAAGCTGCGCATTGCGACTAGCATCAAGCACATACCACATTTCAGTCTTGCCACGCTGTCCGTTTTCATGCTTAAAAGCATATTCATCATCAGGATGAACCTGAACAGATAAATCCTTTTTAGCATCAATAAGCTTGATTAAAATAGGCAATTCCCCTAAATTTGCATAATTCATGCCTAAAAAACCTGGGTTGCGACGCAAAACCTCTGCTAATGACAAGCCTTTAAATTCACCACTAGCAACTATACTCGTACCATCATGATGTGTAGAGCACTCCCACGTTTCTGCCAAAGGCTGCATCGGAACGTCTTTGGAGAAGTCATCATTCAATCGTCTGCCACCCCAAAGATAATCCTTGCCTATAGGCTTGAGCAGAAACGGCTTATTATTCAAGCTCATATTTTTGCTTGTCATTTACGCTTATCTCCTTACCAAGCTGAACCTCGATAATTTTCAGTTCTGTGTCCGCCATAATAGTATGTCTGCAGCCTGCTGCTATGGTAATCACATCTCCGGCGTGAACCTCCTGCTTCATGCCGTCTACAATAGTATGTCCACTGCCTTGGATAACAGTCCACACCTCATCGCGATGCTCATGGCTATGGTAGTTCATTTTACTACCAGCCTTCAGCGTTATACGAATGGTCAGGCTTTCTTTTTCCATGTCTATAACCTGATAGCTACCCCAGGACTTTTCGGCATACATTACTGGCTGAATAATATTATCTACAAACGGCTTAATATAGCTTGACTGTCCTTTGTCCGATACCAAAATACCATCAGGACCAGCTGCAACAACAACATTCTGCAAGCCCATGCAGAGAATAGGAATATCCAGCTCGTTTATAACATGTACATTAGCACATTTTTCATTTAAAACACCTTTACCAATAACCTGCTCATCCATAGCTTCTGTAAGCGTATTCCAGGTACCAAGGTCTTTCCATTGTCCTACATAACGCATAACAGTAATCCTTGGTTCCTTTTCAACAACAGCATAGTCAAAGCTTATCTTAGTCAATGCATCATATTTATTGTAAAGATCATAGTAGTCATCAAACTCTATAAGCTCATGTGCCTTATCAAGCAGGTATTGCAACTTAAAGGCAAATACACCACCATTCCATAAGGCTCCCTGCTTGATGTACTCTTCTGCGGTTTTGGCATCCGGCTTTTCCTTGAACATGCTTACAGTACTTATTGCTTCCTTACCTTCTGGAATTATATAACCATATTTTTCACTTGGGTAGGTCGGTTCAATTCCCATCAACACCAGATTATTTTCCGGTCGCTGTGCCAACGCTGCCAGCTTTTCAAAGGCAGCAAAATAGCTGTCATCTACATATGGATCAATAGGAGAAACCACTACAGCTTCATTAGCAGGCACATGCAGCACATCATGCAGGTAGCAGGCTGCCAAAGCAATCGCAGGAAAGGTATCACGACGACATGGTTCAACAGAGATACTTACGTTGTCTGCTAATTGATTGCAAATTGAGGATACCTGACTTTTAGAGGTTGCAATCGTAATTTTTGCTTCACTATCAACACTCTTAATCTGTTCATAAACACGTTGCAGCATAGAATTATGCGAACCATCAGCATTCTTGAAAATCTTAATAAACTGCTTAGAACGGATATCATTCGACAGCGGCCACAGTCTCTTGCCACTACCACCAGATAATAATACTATGTTCATAATATGCTTCTCCTTATCTATAAGAAAAGGCCGCGTTCCTGTCGGACACGCGGTCTTAAATTTTTAGCGTTCCGCACGCATTTCATTGGTTAGGAAGTCATGATATGCTAAACGAATACCATCTTCCAGCTCAGTTTTATATTTCCAGCCCAGTTTTTCTGCCTTACTTACGTCAAGCAACTTGCGCGGTGTGCCGTTCGGCTTACTGGTATCCCAACGAATTTCGCCTGTATAACCAATAACCTTGGCAACAAGTTCTGTAAGCTCCTTTATCGTAAGCTCCTTGCCAGTACCAGCATTGACGGTTTCGTCGCCACTGTAGTTGTTCATCAAGAACACGCACAGGTTAGCCAAATCATCAACATACAGGAATTCGCGCAGCGGTGAACCATCTCCCCAACAGGTTACGAACGGCAACCCCTGCTCCTTTGCTTCATGGAAACGACGAATCAACGCAGGCAGTACATGGCTATGTGTCGGATGATAATTATCGTTCGGGCCATAAAGATTTGTCGGCATAAGAGAGATATAGTCTGTTCCATACTGCTTATTCAAAAACTCGCAGTATTTCAAACCACTGATTTTTGCCAATGCATAAGCTTCGTTCGTTTTTTCCAGCTCACTAGTCAGCAGGCAGCTTTCTTTCATCGGCTGCGGTGCCATACGCGGATAAATACAGGAAGAACCTAAAAACTCCAGCTTTTTACAGCCATTCTTCCAAGCACTGTGAATTACATTCATTTCCAAAATCATATTGTCATACATGAAATCTGCCAATGCTTCGCTATTTGCAACAATACCGCCAACCTTTGCTGCAGCCAGAAAAACGTATTCCGGCTTTTCTTCAGCAAAAAACTTTTCTACTGCATCCTGTCTGCACAGGTCAAGCTCCTTATGAGTACGGGTGATAATATTTGTATAACCCTGACGCTCCAGTTCGCGTACAATGGCCGAGCCAACCATACCACGATGGCCTGCAACATAGATTTTGGCATTTTTTTCCATCATTATGAAAGACTTCCCTTCTAAACTTACTGAACCTTTTTCAAAGCAGCTTCACGTTTTGCCAGCTCATAGTCATGCTTGGTCATAATGGCAATCAGCTCTTCATAAGAGGTTTTTTGCGGATTCCAACCAAGCACAGTTTTTGCTTTCGTCGGATTGCCCCACAAATTATCTACATCTGTAGGACGGAACCACTGCGGATTTACGCAGACAAGCATTTTACCAGTTTTGGCATCATAGCCTTTTTCGTCGATGCCCTTGCCTTCCCAACGGATTTCAATGCCAACCTGTTTAAAAGCCTTTTCTGTAAAATCACGTACAGTATGCTGTTCACCGGTTGCAATAACAAAATCTTCAGGTGTATCATGTTGCAGAATCATCCACATGCACTCTACATAATCCTTTGCATAACCCCAGTCGCGCAGGGAGTCCATGTTGCCAAGCTCAAGATGATCCTGCAGACCACAGGCAATGCGTCCTACTGCCAGCGTAATTTTGCGTGTTACAAAGTTTTCGCCACGGCGTTCAGATTCATGGTTGAAAAGAATGCCGTTTACAGCAAACATGCCATAAGCTTCGCGATATTCCTTGGTAATCCAAAAGCCATACTGTTTTGCGACAGCATAAGGGCTATAGGGATGGAAGGGAGTTGTTTCGCTCTGTGGCACTTCTTCAACCTTACCGTAAAGCTCGCTAGTAGATGCCTGGTAGATACGGCAAGTTTTTATCATACCTAAGATACGCACTGCTTCCAAAATGCGCAATACGCCAAGTGCATCAACATCTCCGGAGTATTCCGGCACGTCAAAGGAAACCTGTACATGGCTTTGCGCTGCAAGATTATAAATCTCATCAGGCTTCACGATGCTGATAATGCGAATGAGAGAAGAAGAATCGCTCAAATCTCCATCATGCAGAGTGATCGCGTTTTTTTCCAGCAGATGATCAATACGAGCAGTATTGCTGATTGACGCACGACGAGTGATACCGTGTACCTCATATCCCTTTTCTAATAAAAATTCGGCTAAGTAAGAGCCGTCCTGACCGGTGATACCGGTGATAAGTGCTGTTTTAGACATTGGTAACCCTACTTTCATTAGCTTTTATTGTTTTTTGTATTTCATCCACCAATAAATATACTGTGCTGCATGGATTCATTTCAGATGCTTTATTAACAATCTCTTTGAATGCATTATGTCTGTGTCTAGCTCTATCTATAGCTTCTTCTTCATCTCCATACTCTTTTAATAAATTATATATTTCTGCATCAGCTTTTTTATACTCTTTACCAGTTTTTTGTTTAAAAAGCTTTGCAAAACGCTTCCAACATTCTTCAGACGTATTACAGCAAGTCATATTCTGGAAGTATGCTTCAAACCATACTTCCAGACAACAATTCGACCAAGCGGCATTTATTCCTTCTCTATTAGCATTTTTGATAATATCATCAAAATCTTTGACTTCATCTCTATCAAACATAATCCATAGTTTCGCATATTGTGGATTTGATGCAGCCTTTTCCTTACATACTTTTATTAAATCCTGAGTTCGTTGATCTTCAATAACTTTAATTACAAGTCTTCCTTGCAAACTTTTAGGTAATGTGTTTTTTAACCCAGTTATATAATTACCTTCTGTTTCCTTAGTATCTGTTACAATCAAATAATGTCCTAAGTCTCGAACTCTTTGTAACCTATTCATTCTTTGAGTTCTATTGCCACAATGATCTTTTTTAGCCATGCTTCTTTCCCTCCATATGCATTAATGCTTTTAATGAAGGTATTGCTCCATATTGACCAAGCAAATAGTTTTCTACATAATTGTTTTCTGATTCCACTCCTTTAAAATCTGCTAAAGAATATAATGTAGAAATCCCATCATTGTCTTTATCTGTAAACCATATTTCGTCTTTACGTAAAATATTGTTTTTTAATTGCCATAAGTCATGAGAAGTAAATATTATTTGCGCATGATGAATGTTAACTTCTGGATCCATAAAGGTAATTAATATATTTCTTACCAACAATGGATGTAATCTTGAGTTTAGCTCATCTACTAATAATACACTTCCTCTTTCAATACAATCTTGAATAAATTGGTATAAAGCAAACATCTTAAGAGTACCGTCAGACTCCTGACTCAAAGGCAACAAAACGGTACCTCCATCAAGGTTCTTATGCTTGGTTTTTATATTGAGAATTTGTTTTCCATCATCATCTGATTTTAAAACTTCAACATCGAAACCAATTATTGACGAATCAAAAGTCGCAAGATATTTCACCACTTGATTTTGAACATCTAAACTATCTGCAAATCCTGCCGGTGCTTGATGAGATAGCCCTTCGTTCTCTCTAGGATCACCAAAATTTGTTATTCTATTTTCCATAAACCAATTAATAACAATTTTAAATCTGTTGATTTTAAGAAATGAGCCCAAGGATAATATTAATGTTTCTTTTTCCAAAGATATCTTGATATTTTCTCGACGTTTTTCAGGTATACCAGATAAATCTAATTCATTTTTTCCCCTATAAAAAATATTGTTATACTTTTTATCGCTTGCAGCCTTGTAATTAAGCCACTCTTCTGTCACACCATTTTGATTGACAGAAAAACCATAATTATATATTGTACAACCTCTACCAGTCTCACGAGAAAAAAACACTTCAAATAGTGATTCGGCATCCTTACTTTTATTATCGAATAAAAATGGTGTTAATCTATTTATGCCTCTAACTTTATCACGACTATAAACTACGGACGAAGTAACATACTCCATCATATAACGGAATGCTTTAATGACATTGGACTTTCCACTAGCATTCGCACCAAGAATACAGGCGGCTGTTAAAATACGCTCATCACCAGCTTTCGCAATTCTGTATTCATTTTCTTTATCCTCAGTTGCTGAAAAGTCTAACACCGTATCATCACGAAACGATTTGAAATTTTTAAAGCGAAATTGTATAAGCATATTAATACCTCCCTCCAATTTAAGGATTTTCTTTCGATATGCAAATAGTATAAATAATATTTCCAAGTGATCTAATAAAATTAATTGTCTCTATAACATTTAATTTATTAATCTCTTGTCTAAAATATAAATCAATATAATCCCCCTCATGAACTATCTGGTTCCTTCTGATAACAATATTTCTCAGAGTTTTTTTACAATAATCTTTTTCTAAACCCATATTTTTTGCAATAATCTTCCATTTATCATTACAATCCCAAATGAATGATAAGGCATCATTAACTTTATCAGGATCCTGAAAAGCCAAATAACTGTGCTTCATGAGAATTATTTTTTCAAATTCGCTTTCTTGATTTATCGAATTTTTAATATTGTTTAATTCAGCAAACGTAAATCTGAATGAATTAAACTTAGGTGTTGCTTTTCTAGTATTATTAAAAACCTCTAACATACCAATACGTACTAAATCATGAACAAACTTATCAAATGCTGATATAGCTTGTACCCATTGCCACCTTAATAAATCACTAGTATCTAGAGGTGCTTTTACTTCTAAAGTAATAAAATCATATATAGTCATTACTTGATTTATATCTGTCAACAATTGATTAAATTTATTTTTGGCTTGTTCCAAATTATACCAGCTCCAAAATCACATCAGATATATCATTAAATAATTTATCATACCCTAATCGTTTAGCTTCCATACTTTCATATACATTACCTGAAAAACTCATATCTTCTTTTCTTAATGCAAATACTGGAATTCTAGCTTCATGAGCTTTTTGTAGCAAGGATCCAAAATCTGATATTTCACCCAAACAATGATTATCCACACGTTTACTATTAGCAAAAACCATATTATGTTTACTTAATTCTTTATAAAAATCGCCTTCAATGTATTTTTTTATTTCTTCAATTTTACCAGTATAAGGCTTAGCTGCCTTTCTGTTTCTCAAAGAAAATCTTTGTATTATTACTCCGATAAACTTCATCTCTGCTTCTGGCAGAGGATATGTAGATTCTGAAAAATAAATCCTACTACTCTCCGCAAGTTTTTTCCATCTAGGTAATGTTTTTCTTAAAGTTTTTAATGCCATAACAGAAAACGGATCCGGATTCGTAGGAACAATAAAAGCATCTGCATACATAAAGAAAGTTTGATTTATAGCACTTAATCCAGGATTCATATCAATGAAAACATAATCTATATCATACTTATCGCATGTTTTTTTTATAAGTTCATAAAATGCTCCAGGTAAATTTTGCAGTGTTAGTATTGCATTATTACTAGTCAAAGCTAAATTCAAAGACGACTCATATTCAGATAAATCCATATGCCCCGGGATTAAATACAAGTTATTATTTTTTTCATGGTGCGGACACTCAATTGCTGTTATCGGATTCGGACTTCCTTTAAACGCCATATTAACTGCATCCTTAATATTGAGATGTCTTGTTTCTTCATTTTCATAATAATCGTCAAAGTCCTCTCCTAGAAACATGCCTGTTAAATTACATTGTGGGTCGGCATCTACTAGAAGTATCTTTTTATTTTTCTCAGATATTTTCCATGCTATGTTAAAAGTAGTCGTAGTTTTACTAACTCCACCTTTATGGTTAAACAACTCAATAATCTTTGCCATAAATAGCATCCTTTCCCATGTTTTTTACATGTAGTTATTAATTTTATAAAATATTCCTATCTAGATTTAATTATGCATATACTATAACATTTCTCCAATCATTCTTCTGTACACCTTACTTGTTTCCTCAAAACATTTTTCCCAAGTAAATTCTTTACATCTAATTCTTCCCAACTCAATACACTTTTGTCTAATAGAATTGTCGGTAAACAACATTTCTACTGCTTTTGCTAATTTACCAGCATCTTCATTATCAAAATATAATGCTGCGTTTCCCCCAACTTCAGGCAAAGAGCTATTATTTGCACAAATGACAGGACAATTATTATCGAAAGCTTCTAATATAGGTAATCCAAATCCTTCATATAATGAAGGATACACAAAACATATTGCATTAGCATATAAGTAAGCTAGTGACTGATCATCTACATCGTGTTGTATAATTCTGTTAGTTAACCCGAGTTCCTCTATATATTGCAATTCTTTTTTGTTAAAATTGCCGCCACCTATATATAAAATTTTTATATCTGCATACTTTTCAAGTAATTCTTTTAATGCTTTTGCAACAAACATTCCTCTTTTATAATCATGCCGTCCACCAACAAACAAAATATATTTTTCAGGCACCTTGAAATTACTTGGTTTTTTCATAGAAGGTAAATGACTAGTACCATGATAAATGACACTTATTTTATCAGACGGAATATCCGGATACAACTTTAATATATCTCTCTTTGTATTTTCAGAAATAGCTATAATAGCATCAGAATTATATATAGCCTCCCTTTTTCTTACTATTTCGTCTTGCTGAGTGTCTTGCCAAAACAGCTCATGAATCATATCATGTATTGTTACAACAATTTTTGAGTTACCTTTTAAATCAAAAATATACGGATCATACCAAGTTGGATGAATAATATCATAGTGCTTATTATTCAATTGTTTCTTCGTCAAAATTTTATTTAAAAGATATACTTTTCTCCTTCCAATTAGTAATGCCAACAAATCAGCACTTTTATTTAAATTCCTATTTAAATAAAAGTTTTTAACTCCATAAGTTAATATGTCTATATTGATATTATATTGCTTTGAAATATTTGATAACTCAGCGTGGTAGCGTGATACCCCCCCAAATTTTTGGTGCCAAAACATTTGAAAATCATATAATACATTAATTTTATCCAACACGTACTCTCCTCTATTATTGGTAATTACTATATAATACTGAAAATATGGATTAATTCCTACCGCACCATCTACATTTCTTTAAATTGCAATGATGTCTTTTCCAAAATTTGAAATATTTTTTATAACTATCACTTATGCCAAATTTGCTACGAATTATTTTTTGGATACATCTGAAGTGGTAAGAGATACTATCTAATTGCGTTATAGGAAAAAACAAGTCAATATGATTCTTCGCGTACTTCTGTAATCCAAATCTATTTAAAAGTGAAATATGTTCTGTTAACCTATTAATCCAATTCTCAGAACCTATATTAGAACTTGATATACCGTCTTCTGAAAAATATACTAGCGGAATATCATAAAACTGTATTTTCCCGCCATCAATAATATATCTAAGCAAGAATTCATAATCAGAAATAATTTTATTAGATTCATTGAATTTATATTTTTTCAGAATATCTGTTTTAAATAATAATCCTGGATGTGGTATCATATTCCCTGAAAATATCTCTTCATTTGTACACTTAATTTTGTAATGATTCTCTAAAAGAGTGCTACCGTTAATACCAACAACTCCAAAACTATAAGCATCCTCAAAATTGCTCATTTTTTTTACAATAGTATCAAAAACAGTATAATTATAATAACAATCATCTGATCCAATAAAACATGTATAATCTCCAGTCGCTAAATCAATACCTTTATTAAAAGCATTGTATATACCGGTATCGCGCTCACTAATACATTTCTTTACAGTATCCGAGTACTCTCTAACTATATTCATAGTACCATCGTTAGATAAACCGTCAACAATTATTACCTCTAAATTTTTATACGTTTGATATCGTATACTATCTAAAGTCTGTTTAAGCGTCTTTGCTGAGTTATAAGTTGCTATTACTATACTAATTGATATCATCTAAACTTACTCCTAATAAATTTTCATTAAAATTCTATAAAGAAAATAGCGATAAATTCTAATGTATTTTCTTACTAATAAATTTTTGCTTTCTAACATTCTTAATTCTTCTGCAAAAACCTTATACATCTCTTTTTTTACAGCTTTATCTGCCTTCCTGCATCTTCTCCTTTGTTGCTCCAAAACATTAGGAATTAAATCTCTTGCCAAGAAATTAATTTTTGCAGTATCATTCTCGAATATATTGTAAATATATTTTAAGCAAATACTGTAATCATTTATTTGCTTAACTCTACTTCTCTGGTGAAAAACGCCATTTGGATTAATAATATAATAATATAATATTTTTTTTAAAATTACCGTACGCGGATTTTTAGCTAATATGGCATATGAATACGCAAGATCTTCAAATTGATTTTTTGGAATAAAGCTTATTCCATTTAATAAATCTTTTTTGCAAAATTTAGATGTAACTGTAAAATGTGTTATAAATTCTCCTTTATGCGTTCCCAAATAAAATACATTATCCGTAATCTTAGTATCATTTTCATTGATATTCATGGACAATTTATGAAGACTTTGTTTTTTTACATCTTCAAAAGTACAATCTAATTGGTCAAAAGAAACTAATTCTGCATTCGAATCTTCAGCTAAAGAAACTAACAAACTAAATGCTTGTCTATGAATCATATCATCTGAATCTAAAAAAAATACAAAATCTCCACTTGCATATTGCAAGGCTTTATTTCTAGCGACAGCTGCTCCCTGATTATTTTGAGTAAATACTTTTATTCGCTGATCCTTTTTTGCATATTCTTGTAAGATCTCCTCACTTCTATCAGTAGATCCATCATTTATGCAAACAACTTCAAAATCTTTAAAGGTTTGGTCAAGCACACTATCTAAGCATCTTGATAAAAATTTTTCTACATTGTAAACGGGTATTATTACAGATATTTTAGGCATCATCGTATGTTCTCCAATCTAATGTCTTAATCAGATTCTTTTACCCATAGCCGAAAGGAAAGCATATATTTCATGAATAATTCTACAGTTGCTGAAGCTCCATAGTAAAAATTTCTTTTTCCCTTTTAAATTCATTTTAACCTTAGCACTATTCACATTTAAAAATGATACGACATCCTTGTATCTGTCACTATCTTCATCCTCTTTATTGGCATAAAAAGCCGTCAACGTAGCTAAAGCTGTTTCTACTGCTAAAGCTCTGCACATTTCAACACAATCTAAGTTTTCTTTAATAGAAAACTCCAAGCGCTCCTTATATCCTTTAAAGCAATCATATCTACTCTTGCTATTAAAAGAAGAGGCAACAATAGAACCTTTTCTTTTAAAATAGTAATAAAATGGTCTACATAAATAACCAGTCCTCTTGGCTGCAAAAACAAACTTGTATGTAGTAGCCACATCTTCGTAAATCTGTCCTTTAGGATAACGAACATCGCCAATCACACTGCGCTTATAAATCTTATTCCAAGCAGCATTATCTAAAGTTCCATCCAAAATTTCTTTAACTGCATTTCGTCCCTCAAAAATCATATCCTTGTTATATCTAGGATTGAACTTCTTTTTATCATTTCTCACAACATATGTATCAGCACAAACCACATCTAAATCATGCTCATCCATATATCCAATCATATCACCATACATACTCGCATCAATGATATCATCACTATCTACAAACCCTATAATTTCACCTTTAGCTGCATCTATACCAAAATTTCGTGCATCACTAAGTCCACCATTCTCCTTATGAATAACCCTCACCCTTGCATCTTTCTTAGCATATTCATCGCAAATTTCACCACATTTATCCGGAGAACCATCATCGACCAATATTAATTCAAAGTCAGTGAAGGTTTGATTTAAAATAGAATCTACACATTTATGAATATATTTCTCTACCTTATAAACAGGCACTATCACAGAAAGTCTTGGCATATTAATTATCTCCCATCATTTTCAGCTTCACATACTTATTCAGCGTATAATTAGCATAATTAAGGCACAGCACAAAGCCTAGCCAACCCTCTAAAAAACCTGCCTTCAAAACATACATTTTAAAAAAAGCAAACGCCGGTCTAAAAACAAGATCTTTGAGCACTGAACATTTTTTTCCTCTCAGTTTCCTATCTTCAGCGCCAATGCTAGCATACTTATTCATCTTCTCTAAGTATTCATCAAAAGAAGCATACGTATAATGCTTAAGATATCCCCCCAGCGCTTTTTCGTTAAATTTACCAACAGGACGCTCATGCACCTTGCCTTCCCAGATTACACCAATTGCTGGAAACAAACGCACAACAGAATCAGGTCCAAGAACACCATATTTAAAATCTCTGCCAAAAGCACTATTGCGTCTTTCAAGCCTGTACATAGCTTCTTTGCCACTAGGAACAGCCTTAGCAATATTTTCTATCAGCTCGTCATTCATACGCTCATCTGCATCTAGATATAAAATCCAGTCAGTATCTACATGCTGCAACGCAAAATTACGTTGTGCTGCAAAATCATTATCCCAGGCACGATAAACTACTTTAGCATTGTTTGCTTCTGCCAAAGCAACAGTTTTATCAGTACTGCCAGAATCAACTATCAGTACTTTTTCTGTAAGCTTCTGCGCATTTTTAATCGCATCAACAATATCCTTTTCTTCATTTTTTGTCAAAATGACTACTGTAATATTATCTGCTCTTTCCATAAAACACCCTTATATATTACTCCAATATTTCTGCAAACTTTGCTTTTAACGCAGCAAATCGTTCTATAACATATTCCTCAGCATACGGCAAAAGCTTAGGCTGGCTAATAAACTCATTATAATAATTCTCGTCTTCTTTCAACCGTCGAATCAGCTCTCTATTCGCTGCATTATCGGAATCTTTTTTCCAGAATATTACAGCATCCTTATTAATCAGACCAGGTTCCGGATTATTATTGGAACCATAATACAAAGGAACACATCCTGCAATAAACGCATCAAATACCTTCTCTGTAACGTAATTTTCAGTATTATCATTTTCTGCACAAATATTAAACTTAAATGTCTTCAAATAAGCTTCTTTATCATTATTGAACTCATCCCAAAGAGCAGTGGTATTATTATGCCATTTACCAGCTAACTTGACATCCAATATATCCTTTACACCATTATATACCATCTCACGTGTACCTTTTTTATCATGTTTATTAATCAATACACAATCCGCAGTCTTTTTATAAATGCAGGTATTTATCTGACGTATTCTCCTTACAATATCATCCTCATTCATTTCTGGTGCAAATGTGGTCGTAAGCCAATAAGGAAAACGTAGATATTTATCCTCTTTATGCACACCAAAACCCAATGCTAAGTCAACATGCTTTAAGCAATAATCCCCAAAATATAAATTCAACTTAGTAAATTTGTGCTCAACATCCTCATTGGTAATAAAAACCTTGCACCCATCAAAATTATTACGAATGAAAAACGGGTTACCTAATGGTCCAAAAAAATTAACTCTCTTTGTATTTTGCGGAAAATGATAGCGAAGAAATCTTACATACCAACTAGCTTCCAAATCATCTGCACCCCATTGATTATACTCATAATACAACTTATCATCTGTGTGCCCGCTCGTTTTTGCTTTTTTAAAAAAATACTCTATCATCATTCTACTCCTAAACAACTATTTCAGCAATTTGTTTTTCTCTTATACTGTATTATATCATATCTACAATTTATATGCACTTGCCTTATGTCAATATAATAAATGACTAAAGTATAAAATTACATCGCTCTTTCATAAACAACTAATTGCATTATAGAAATTCCCTACTTCTATTACACTAGATAAAAGGCCATAGCCAGCAATGAATTGCAGCTATGGCCTTTCTTTTACTTCACCGCATCACCCTTCAGGACACGCCAAGCACCTACTCCGCGCATACTGTTGATGTAATCAGTGATTTTTTTATCAGTATCAGAACTCTGCGTATAAATTTTGCCATTTGCAGCATAAAGCCTGTGATTAAACACCACGTCTTGATTTTCAAACATATTCGCCTGCAATGCAGCATAAGTAAAACCAGCAGGTCCAACAATTTCAGCCAATGTTCCTGCCAACTGCATGTGGTCACCAACAGACTTATCATTAAACCATGCTTGCTGCACACCGGCACCATAAAAAATACACGGTATAGACGACAAAGTGCGAGTATCCTGTTCCTTAGCAAAGCTGAAGCGCTCCGAATGATCACCGGTAATAACAAAAAGCGTATCACTGTACATACTTTGCGCCTGCTTTACAAAATCACCCATTGTTTTATCCGCATACCAGATATGACCAAGCTCTGTAAGTGTTTTTTCATCACTGGCAATATCTGCAGGCAGCTTGCTCTTAACCTTTGCTCTTGGGAAGCCCATACCATCCACATCAATGCTGTAAGGCGGATGATTAGTTGTTGTAAGCACCACATGGAAAACCTTTTCCTGCTCTTTTTCCTTGCTCATATAAGCTTCGATTTGCTTAAACAAAGCAGCATCCGAACAGCCCCAGGCATTACCGCTATCATCACTGAACTCATCTGCACAATGGAATTCATCAAAGCTTTGCGCTTTAGTAAATTTGCCGATATTTTGCCATCCGGAAAACCCACCATACCAAAAAACAGTCTTGTAACCAAGCTGCTTCATAATATAGCCAATACCGGTAGCATACTTGCCATTAAAGCTGTTTGCCTGATAGTTTTCATATAAGCCCATATCAGGAATACCACTTACCAAACCATTAACAGCAGAAATTGTTCCGCTGCCATGTGGCAGCATGGTAGCAACGTGAGCAGCATCAGTGGAATTTTGCAGGGCAAGCATATTATCAACTAATCCCAAATCCTTGTACTTAGGTAAAAATGGCCAATTACCGAAGCTTTCGCCAACTATAAGCACAATATTACGTGGCTGCTTAGCCAGCTTAGGCTGTTTAACAGTATGCATAAAGACCTTTTCAATGCTGTCTGCAGCTTTGTTACCACCACTTGCAGCAATTTTTTCACGCAGCTGTGCTACAGTAATGTTGATATTTGTCACCTTATCAATTTTACGCTTCATATCACGTACACGGTATAAGGCCTGTCCATCATCCAAAATTGCTTCGTTCAAAAGATTGGATTTTAAGCGTGCAGCACTTTCCCAATTGATGGAATGAGCATAGTTAAAAGCACCGCCATAACGCACAAATACACATAAAACCGCAAGCACAGGCAATGTCAATGCAATTACCAGTTTTTTATGCTGTACTTCAACAAAGGATTTAACTGGCAGCCGGTGTAACCATATACGCAGGCCATAAGCCAAAACAATGCCCAAAACCAGAGCTAAAGGAAAACGCCACAATAACTGGTACTCTTTAACTGCAGTCACAAATATCGCATAAATATCATCATGCGCACCGTTTATCAGCATCATATTAAAGGCTGCATTAAAAATCTTGTAATATGGTATACGCGTCATAAAGCAAACAGCAAAGAAAACCAAAGCCACAGCATGCCAGCAAAAACGTAGCTTGTCTGCCGGCCAATTTTTCACAATAAGCTTCGGCAAAGTTGTAAACACAAAGCTAATCAGAGCTATCATGCCTGCTGTCTTTAAGCTTAAGCGCAGTCCTAACAATAAAGCCATCGGAACATCGCCATATTCACCGTTAAGCTGTCCGTTGTAAATAGCAATAAAGGCTATACGAAATACCGTAAAAACCAAGCACCAATAAATAAATGATTTGAGATCCTGCTGCAGGTTTTCAAAAAATCTTGCGTAAGAATTCATATAAAGCTTTCATCTCCCCATATTTTATGCAAATCTAACTAATTATACCATACTTTTCGCTTAGCATCTGCTTATGATTTAGAAGAATGCTAATTTTGAGTCAAAAGCTTAATTTTAGGCATTCGTCAAGAAAAATGTAATTTATTGCACTTTTTCCTACGAAAAAATGCAATTTTTGACAATTTTTCTAATGAATATTTTATGCGTACATTGTTCTATTCTACAACTACATTCTGAATGTAAAATAATGAATTTGAAAAATTAACTACCAATCGTCAAAACAGATATTTTCATTAAGGAATAAATTCAATCACTACTAAATCTCTCTGCTTACCTCTCTCCAATGCCAATCGTACTAAAAATCCCCATGACAAATCAATGCCAAGTGGATAATACTGTACAAACTTATATTATTTCAGATACGGAAGCAGCTTTTCTATTAGGCGATATACTTCTGTTCCGGGCGTGGATTGAGAAGCCTTCTTGCCTTTATTGATATTGGCAAGTTTCTTGGCATTGCTAATAGCCTGCTCCATATAAGGTTCCAAAAGCTGGTACATATCAGACCTGTTTTTCTTATATTCACTTGTGTTTAATTTAGCCAGGCATGAACTGAGCTTTGCCCAATATTCCTGACGATGTAAATCGGAATGAATAAACGAGAAATGCAGCAGGAACCATAGTTCAATGCATTGGTTTGACCAAAGCGCGTGATAAGTAGTTTCTTCGTTACTATAAGTATGGCAAAGGTCGACAACCTTATCAATGTTTTGCGCAGGAAAATCGTCAGTATCATAGACAATCCATACATGCTTATAGATATTGGAGCTTTTGGCAACTTTTTGCTTAACTTTCTGTAAAAGGTTGAGAGTATTATCACCTACACCGATGATATCTAGCTGCACTCTGCCACGATATTTGCTGTTGATAGTGTTTTTGACACCTTGGAAGTAAGCCGGCTCTGTGCTTATACCTTCGGTAGTTATAAGATGATACTCAGGCTGAATCTTTTTGGGAGTGTCACGTCTGGGTTTAAGCCAGGATTTCTTCAAGTCGCCTTTTTTCGGAGGTTTTAAGCTCATTGCCATTCACCATCCTTCAGCATATTCTGCAAGTATGGGTCTGCTCCGTAACGTCCTTCAAGATACTGCTTATCGTAAGCTGCGGTATTGTTGATACGCTCGTTGTTTTCTTTGCGGATTTCATAGAGCGAGTACAGCTCACTGCTGTGGTTATCTCCTTCAGCGGCAAACCAAATCTCGTCACGGCGGTAAACAGTGTTTTTCATAGTTGCTATATCGTGAGAGGTGAAGATTAGTTGCGCTCCATGCGTATTTAGCTTAGGATTTTTAAACAGAGCTATGATGTAACGCAGTAGCTTCGGATGAAGCTTAGCATCTAATTCGTCAATAACAGCCAGCCGTCCTTCTGCTAAAGCAATCAGTAGTATCGGCAATGCTGCAATGAGCTTTTTAGTACCATCGGATTCATCTTTATAGGATAACTCGTAGGTTTTTCCATGCAGTGTTCTTTGCATGATGAGTTGTTTGCTATCGTTGTCGTAGCGATAGCCGTTGATGTCAATACCCATATCATTTAAAGCACTGATAAATTGTCGGCGTATGGTTTTGTTATCAGACAGCATTATCTGTAATTCAGCTTCAGGATTAGCATAGCTGCGGATAATGCAGCTTTCAAGCCATTTTTGAGCGTCATTGATAGCAGGGATATCATAGTTGATTGCTAAGAACGATAAGTAGGGCATTTTGGGATTTACATCTCTATTTATTGATGCTTTATTTATACTGGAGCCTAAAGTAATAACTTTTTCTTCTCGGTCAAAAACATGGGCGGTGCGTTTGCCGCCTATTTTTTTTCTGTCCAGTGCTTCGGCAATGATTTCATCATGAAGCATAGAAAGGTAATAGCGGTACTCATAGCCATTAGTACGGAAGTAAAGCAGGAATTCTGTAGGCTCATTAGAGGTTTTTTCATCAAACAGGAAGGGCGTGCAAGATACTTTTTGCTGTACTATAAGCTTAGTACGAGTTTTTTCCATATCGTAGATAGGTTTTACCACGGTGGAGATAAGGCAGGTTAAAGCCTGCAGCATATTTGTTTTACCGCCGCCGTTAGGTCCATAGATAGCTGCTACAGGTAAAAGATTACTCGCTGGCTTGCAGTAAATAATATTTTCGGCAAACTCAGGCAGATTAGCTGCCTGCATATCAAAAACTGTTTCATCTTTATATGATTTGAAATTTTTAAATGAAAATTGACAGAGCATGAAATCAACTCCTTTCATGCTCATTGTAACATTAAAAACGCCAAAAATCAATTTTATAAGCCTGTTTTAGAAAATATTTTACTGAAAACGGCATATAAAACCTAAAATTTGTTTTTTTAGCTGCTACTGGAAGTGCCTTTAGGCGTTTTTCACCCAAACTCTAAACTATTGGCATTGTTTAATATTCTATCATTTTCCCTAACGAATATCATACGCGTACATTATTCTACTATACAACTACATTTAAAGTGCAAAATAAGGAGCAGCTTGCGCCGCTCCCTATCTATTCTTCATCTTTCTTTATCCTGCGCTGCAGCAAAACAAGACGCAACGACAAAACAACAGCACTGCAGATTACGCCGATATCCAGGCTCTGCCAATAAGCAAAGGCACCATTATTGAACTTGTAATCCAAAAGCAGGCCCAGCGGCAGGCAGATCGCCCAATAGGCCAGCATGCTGCACCAAAATGTAGCGTTAACATCCTTATAGCCACGCAAAATGCCCTGAATCGGCGCCGCGACTGCGTCGCCTCCCTGCCACATAATAGCGTAGATAATAAACACCTTCACCAGTTCAATAACATGCGGATTCGTTGTATAAATGAGCGCAATATACTCACGCGCCACCAGCTCCAGCGCCATATAAACTATAGCGATAAAAAGGCTCAGCTCCAAGCCAAGTGCCGTGTAATCGCGCGCTCCCTGATAGTTTTTCGCACCATATTCAACGCCCACCACAATCGTCAGCGCCAGCGAGAAGCTCATAGGAAACATATAAATAAGCGAGGAGAAGTTAAGTGCCGCCTGATGCGCAGCAATCACCTCTGTGCCGAATTTGGCAATGAACAGCGCCACAACGCCAAAGATGCTTGTTTCCATAAAAATGGCCACGCCCATAGGCACACCGATGCGCAGGTATTCTGCCACCAGCTGCTTTACTGGGCGCACAAAGCCCAGCACATCATACTGCTTGAACGGTTGCAGCTTCGTCACCACCACCGCGAACATTACCAAAAGCAGCCAAAAAGTGATTCCCGTTGCTACGCCGGCGCCAATGCCGCCCAGGCGCGGTAAGCCCAGCTTGCCGAAAATCAGCACATAGTTCAGGAAGGCGTTGACAGGCAGCGCCAAAAGATAAATCTTCATCGACAGCTTGGTATAGCCAAGTGTATCAACAAGACTGCGCAGCGGTGTGATAAGGAAGAACGGCAGCACGCCTATGCCAAGACCGGCCATATACCACAGCGCAATGTGATAAACCTCCGGTGCCAGGCCCATGCCCTGCAAAAACGGCGGCAAAAAGATAACGCCGCCAACAATTATCAGCACAGAAAAGGCTACAGCCAACAGCATACCATGGCGTACTACCGTAGAGATTTTTTCTTTTTCGCCTGCACCCAAAAGGTTGGCAATCAAAGGCATCGCCGCCAGCAAAATGCCTGCAAAGCAGGTCTGCACCGGCATCCAAATATTACCGCCGATGGCAGCGCCGGCCAAATCCGCATCACCTGCCTGCCCGGACATACTGGCATCAAAAAAGTTCATGCCCATAATCGCAATCTGCGTACCGATAATCGGCAGCATAACGCTCAGCAGACGCTTAACCTTGTCCTTATAATCCTTGTGTAAAATTTTTAGCATATCATTACTCCCATTTTCCCTAATATAACAAAAGCCACACGGCTGCAAACACAGTCGTGTGGCGAAAAGATGACTATTGAATCAGAAAAAATCCACAACAATTTTTCAGATTTAATTTTAACAATAAGCAGCCTGCTTGTCAAGCTCAGTCTTCTGCTTCTGCCAATTCGGAAAGATAAGCCCAACGGTCCACCATCTCATCCAGCTTTTGCTGCACAGCCTCCTGCTGCTTCGTCAAATCTGCCAGACGGGTGAAGTCACTGCCGCATTGGTTGATTTCTGCGCCCAACATTTTCAGCTCTGCCTCACTGCGCGCAATCTCCTGGTCCAAACGCTCCAGCTCCAGGCGCTCGCCATAAGTCATTTTCTTCTTGGCAGGCTCTTCGGCAGGCTTTGCTGCAGCCACCGGCTTAGCCTTAATAGGCTGCGCCTGCTGCGCACTTTCCTCCTGCAGAGCTTCTGCATAATCGCTGTAGCCGCCGATATACGGCTTAATGCTGCCATCCTGCTCCAATGCGAAAATCTTTTGCGCAAAGCGGTCGAGGAAGTAACGGTCATGGGAAACGGCGATAACCGCACCGGCGAAGCTGTCCAGATAATCCTCCAAAACAGAAAGTGTCGGGATATCCAAATCATTTGTCGGTTCGTCCAAAAGCAGCACGTTCGGTGCCGTCATCAGCACACGCAACAGATACAGACGGCGTTTTTCACCGCCACTGAGCTTGGACACCGGCACCCATTGCAGCTCCGGCGGGAAGAGGAAGCGTTCCAGCATCTGTGCCGCACTGATGCGCTGACCGTCGGCCGTTTCAATGTAATTATTTGCTTCCTTGATATATTCCAGCACACGCATATTGCTGTCCGGGAATTCGCTGTGCTGTGCAAAATAGCCAATCTTCACAGTCTGGCCTACGCGCATTTCGCCGCTCGTAGGCTGGAGCTTACCGGCAATGATATCCATCAGCGTTGATTTGCCTGCGCCATTAGGACCGACGATACCGATGCGGTCATTACGCAGCAGGATATAGCTGAAATCCTTGATATAATCCTTACCGTCCCACACCATGCCGATGTCTTCCAGCTCGATGATTGTTTTGCCAAGACGACTGCTGACGGAGGACATCTCCAGATTTGCTTCCGTCTTTACATTCTTCACTTCCGCTTCAATCTGAGCAAAGCGCTCCACGCGGTCCTTCTTTTTGGTACGGCGTGCTTCCGCACCACGGCTGATCCAGGCCAGCTCGCGGCGGTAAATGTTGCGCAGCTTTTGCGCAGCAGAGGCCTCCGCAATACGGCGTTCCTCACGCTTTTGCAGGAAGAGGCTGTAGTTACCGACGTAAACATAACCCTTGCCGCCGTCTATCTCCAAGGTACGATTAACAACACGATCAAAGAAATAACGGTCATGGGTTACCATCAGCAAAGCGCCCTTGCGCGCCAACAGCTTTTGCTCCAGCCAGGCAACAGTAGCGTTATCCATATGGTTGGTAGGCTCGTCCAAAATCAGCAGGTCCGACGGACGCACCAGCACGCCTGCCAAGGCCACACGCTTGCGCTGGCCGCCGCTCAGCTCGCCCATCTGCTGCTGCAGATTAGTAATGCCAAGCTGCGTAAGCACTGCCTTCGCTTCGCTTTCCAGCTGCCAGGCATATTTATCATCCATCTGCTGCTGCAAATCAAGCAAATGCTTTTGCAGCTTTTTGTTATCAGGCTCCGCTGCAGCCTGCTCCACCGCAGTTTCGTAATCACGCAACAGCACCATCAGCGGCGAATCGCCTTTAAAAACCTGCTCCAATACAGTTGCATCTGCCTCAAACGGCGGGTCCTGCGGCAGATATTCCATCACCACGCCGCCGGGAATTGTCAGCTTGCCGTCACCGGCCTCATGATGGGCAATCATGCGCAGCAAGGTACTTTTACCGGTGCCGTTGACACCGATAATACCATACTTGTCGCCCTCTTCTACGTTAAATGTAATATTTTCAAACAACAATCTGTCGCCATAGCTGTACGACAAATCCTCTGCACTTAAAATCATTTTACTTATCTCCCTGTGAAAAATTTACACTCTAAAATTATATCACGCCTGCAGATAAAAGTAAAAAGGACGAACCGCTAAGGCTCGCCCTTCGTATTGCTATTTCACTGTTACCTGTAAATTTTCGTTTTCCTCTGCTGCGTCCTGCAAAACCTGCAGCAGCTGCTCGCCATACCAGCTCAGCTTTTCATTGTCGGTAATATCAGCAGGCACAATAATCTGCGTCGGCTCGGCAATTTCTGTCAGGCAATCATACAACGCGTCTAAATTGGCACCGTAATGCGCAGGCAATGCCAGCGCGCTGCGCAGATATTTATGCAGCGCAGACACAGAGGTCATGCGCTCAAGATCTAATGTAATTGTTCTCATGTTAATCTCCTTATTTTCCGTAAAGCTTGCTGAAGGACTTGTAGTGATCACCTGTATAGTAAATCAGGCCATCGTTGGAAAAGACTATGCGCTTCGCGTTACGATTACCCTTCACATAATCAATGTCACATTCCTTCCAGTTACGGCCGTTTTTCTTCGGCAGCTTACCCTCGTAATTGCCGTAGCGGTCACCGCCGATGGATTTGCCGGGTGCAACCTTGTCGAGGGTGCCTTTTGTCTGCCAGCCTAGCTTTTTGGCTTCGTTTTTCGTAATATAGTTGTGCGGCAGGCGCTTATATTCGTTGATGTAGGCAGCAACGTGCTCCTTGTCGGTGTAGGCAGCACTTTCGCTGATTTTGATTTTGCCGCTGTTGGCCTTGACGTTGGCCGCAGTGTTTTGGACGTTGTTGCTCTTGGTTGTATTAACAGTTGTTGTCTGGGTTGTCTGTTTATCGTTGCTCTTGGGGCTGTTACTGCCGCAGCCGGCAATTATGCTGACGCTGAGCAGCATCGCCAGGAAGAACGCTAAAAGTTTTTGCATAAGTATGCTCCTTTCGTTTTCTTTTCATTATATCATATACAAAAAATCGGCGCACCATATCATGATACGCCGCCCCCAAAAGTTCACAAGTAATTCCTTGAAAAAAACTCTGCTTCATGTTATATTATAGATAAAGAAGACAACCGCCCAAGCAGTTCGTGCCATTCCAATCGGCTTACGCCTCTTGGGGCACTATTGCATGGCGTGCATAAACCAATCAGCAGCATCCTACGGACTTGCTTCTTGGATGCACCCGCAAAGGTGGGTTGCCGCTTAAATTAGGTTTGAAAAACCGCCTTGTAGCAGCAAATTACAGAGGCGGTTTTTCTATGTCTAGACTATCTGCTGTACTGAAAGATAAAAGTCAGCAATGCCAGAATGAACATGCCAAAAGCCATCAGGTCTTTGGAATCATCGTTCCTCATAGATATCACCTCGATTCTCTTAGAGAATTTCGGCAATGCCACCCCGTAAACGGTTGTCTTAAAACATATTTTAGCATATAAAACAAAAACATACAACGAACAAACTGTGAAGTTTGCCGTTGTATGTTTTTTATTTATATCTTGTTTTTACCTTACATCTCTGCCATGAGTATAAACCGGCAGCAGCTTCGGCGACAACTCACCATGCACTCCGGCAGCCTTTTCTTCCTCAGCGTAGCGACGTACATGCTCCAGGCTCAGCTTGCCCAGCTTAACAGACTTCGCTGCTTCGGCAGCCTTAGTACCGGCAATGCGGCCAAAGACGATGATATCCAGCAGGCTGTTGCCCATCAGACGATTGGTGCCGTGAATGCCGCCAACAGCTTCACCGGCAACAAACAGGCCCGGCAGCTTTGTTTCCGCATCCTTATCAATCAGGATACCGCCGTTTTGGTAATGCAGCGTCGGATAAATCAAAATCGGTTCCTTACGCAAATCAATACCAAACTTAGCATACATGCGCAGCATACCCGGAATGCGTTTGGCAATCGTGCCTTCACCATGCAGCATTTCAATCAGCGGCGTATCGAGCCACAGCGCCACGCCATCGAGCGCCTTCACGCCCTTGCCGCGGGCAGTACACTCGCGAATGATAGACGCAGCCGCCACATCACGGGTTTCCAGCGGATGCATAAAGATTTCGCCCTCGCTGTTTACCAGCTGCGCACCAATCGAGCGCACCTTTTCGGTAACCAGCGCACCGTAAATCTGCGCCGGATAAGCAACACCCGTCGGATGATATTGAATAGCATCCGCATAAATCAGCGGCGCACCGGCACGGTATGCCATAACAAGGCCGTCGGCAGTCGCACCATAATGGTTAGAAGTCGGGAAGCCCTGATAATGCAAGCGTCCTGCACCACCGGTTGCCATGATTACGCATTTAGCACGTACAACCTTGTACTCCTGCGCATCAAAATCCCACAGCACCGCACCGGCAGTTTTGCCCTCCTCGTCAAGCAGCAGCTCGACTGCGGGTGAAAACTCCAGCACCGGAATACCGCGGTTCTGCACTTCGTCACGCAGCACGCGCATGATCTCCGCACCGGTGTAATCGGCGCAGGCATGCATACGCTTACGGCTCGTGCCGCCGCCATGCGTCGTTACCATAGTGCCGTCCTGCTCCTTGTCGAACATAACGCCCAGCTTGCTCAGCCAGTCAATCGCCAAAGGTCCGTTGGTTACCAGCTCTTCCAACAGCTCGGGAATATTTTTGTAGTGACCGCCGCCAAAGGCATCCAGATAATGCTGCGCCGGGGAATCGTTGCCCTTATCCGCAGCCTGAATACCGCCCTCGGCCATCATCGTGTTGGCATCGCCCATACGCAGCTTCGTTACTACGAGGACGTTAGCACCGCCGTTATGTGCTTCCAACGCAGCGGAAGCACCGGCACCGCCGCCACCGATAACCAGCACATCAACGTCATAGTCCACTTTTTCCAAATCAAGCTCTACATCCTGCAGGCGGCTTTTGCCCTCCAACAGCTGTGCCAATTCTACCGGCACCTTCTGGCCCTTGTTAGGACCAACCTCCAGCACCTTGAAGCCCTTGGAGCTGTAGTCCGGATGGAACTCCTTCAGCAGCTCGTCCTTCTCCTCTGCCGTAAAGCGTTCGATAGAAGCGTGCAGACGTTGGGCACGGGTAGCTTCAACCTTAGCCATAGATTTTAACATATCTTCAGTAAATGCACTCACCTTGCCGCACCTCCTTATTTTTCAATCTCACGCTTGTTATACAGGTCTTTGATTTCGTCCAAAGGCATATTTTTGAGCTTTTCCAACAGCGTTACATAATCGCCGTTTTCAATTTCGGCAACACGCTGAGCCAGATGCTCGCACTTCGGCGCAATATATTTGCCTGTCAGGCGACGGCACAGCAGGCCGACAGCGCTGTGGCTGATTTGCGCCGGGCAACGGGATGCACATATATTGCAGCCAACGCAATCAAAGGAAGCATGTGCTGCCTTCTCATATTCGCCGCGCTGAGCGTAAGCAATATACTGCATAACATTCAGGCCCTGCGGACAGCCCTTCGTGCAGGCATTGCAGCCAATGCAGCTGAAGATTTCCGGATACAGCTGACCGACAATATTATCGCTTGCCTTAATCTCTTCGATATTAAAGGTGCGCTTGTTAATCGGGAAGGAATCAATCTTGCCAACGCACATGCCTTCCTCAACCTTCGTCTGGCAGGAAAGCACAACCTTCAGCTCCGTGCTGCCCTTCAGGCGATAAATTACTGCACAGGCTCCGCAAAAGCCGCTGCGGCAGCCGCAGCCACGCACCAGCTTAAAGCCTGCATATTCCATGGCATCCATAATGGTCAGGGGTGCCGGGACACTGTACTTTTTGCCCAGCAGGTAAACAGTTACCATTTCTTCCATATTTTTGCTCCTTATATTTTCTTCTCCAAAACGTATTTCAGAATCTCAAAGCTAAAATCCGCTATAAACGAAACAGCTTCGTTACGAGCCATCAATATATCGTGTAAGGAATAGCAATTTTAGCAAATGAGTGCTTGGAAGCACAGGAACAAGGGTACGTAACTTACTGTTACTATATGACAAATTTTACCGAAGTTCCGTCTTGCTTCCGCACGAAATTTGCGTTATGCCCTAAGTCATAGGAAAATTGCTCCTGACTGGAACGATATATTTATGGCGACGCAAAATATAATCAATATTCGTCCGGTATCTCGTCCAGCTCATCGCAGGTAAACACCGGTCCATCCTTGCACACGTACTTCTTGCCGATATTACAGCGACCGCACTTACCAACGCCGCACTTCATGCGTAGCTCCAGCGTCGTATAAACCTGCTTCTTCTCAAAGCCCATCTCAATCAACGCCGCCAGGCACAGCTTAATCATAATCGGCGGACCGCACAGCAGCACCGTCTTATCCGGCGTAAACTTCAGGTTCTTCAGGAAATTAGGCACAAAGCCGACATTTCCCGTCCAGCCCTCCTGCGCACGGTCAATCGTCAGATGCACACGCGTATCCTTTTGCACCGGCCACACATTCGTCAGCTCGTCATAACACACAAAATCTTCCTTGCTGCGTGCGCCGTAAACAACATCAATGCTGCCGTAATCCTCACGCTTGTCCAGCATATAATTGATTACACTGCGCAGCGGCGCCAAACCGATACCACCGGCAATAAACAGTAAATCCTTGCCCTTCAATTTATCCTCAACAGGGAAATGATTGCCGTAAGGTCCGCGCACTGCTATCTGCTGGCCCGGTTCAATATCAAAATGCAAAAAGTTCGTAATCGAGCCGCAGCGTTTAATGCTGAACTCCATATATTTTTCGTTCGTCGGAGAGGAGGTAATGGAAAAAATCGCCTCACCCTTACCGGGAACGGAAAGAATAGCGCATTGTCCCGGCAGATGCTCAAACAGCTTACCGCCGCCGATTTTCTCCACGCGGAAGGTTTTTACATCAGCTGTTTCCGTACAGATGTCCGTCACCACGCCAATCTGCGGAATCAAGGTATCTTGACAATTACACATCCTGCTTCACCTCCGCTTTTTCCAAGGCCTTGGCAACCTTGACGATATTCAGCTGCACCGGACACTTCTGCAGGCAGCGTCCGCAGCCGACACAAGCATATTCACCCTCATTGTTTTCAGGGAAATATACCAGCTTATGCATATAACGCTGACGGAAGCGCTCCACCTTCGTCTTACGCGGACTGCCATGCGCCATCAGCGTAAAATCCTTCGCCATGCAGCTGTCCCAGCAGCGATAGCGTTGCGTGCGCTCCTCAGTCTCCTGATAATCACGGATATCGTAGCAATGACAGGTAGGGCACACATAGGTACAAGTACAGCAGGACAGGCAGCCTGCAGCCATCTGCTCCCAGATTTTGCTGTTGAATACCTTCAGCTCATCCTTAGTCAGCTCGTCATTTACCTTGAAATCATGCAAAGGCAATACGCTCAAAATTTTCTGCGTCTGCTCCTGCTGCTCGCTGACCGCTGCCGCAGCATCCGCAGTTGCCTCCGCCAGCACACCGCCATCGACAAGCTTCGCTGTCAGCTCCTCGCCCTTGGCTGTTACAGCCTGCCAGCAAAGCTCCTCGCCTGCCAGCCAGGTCTGCACATCCGTCTCCGGAGCACCTGCGTCAATGCCAAAGGCATGGCAGAAGCAGGTTTCTTCGGGAGCACTGCAGCCTAAACCGATGAGCACGCATTGCTCGCGTCTTGTTTTGTAATATGTATCAACAGGTGCTTTTAAAAACACCTTATCTAAAATCTTAAAGCTGCGCGCATCGCAGGCACGCACGCCCATGACAATCGTCATGCCGGCAGGCGGAACATTCTGCTCCAGCGCCAGCTCCTTGCCGCTCGTCTTAAAGGTCAGCAGATTTTCTACCTGCGGGAAGAAAACATCCTTCGCGCTGCGGTTCGTCAGCGGCGCATCCAATGCAACCTCCACATCCTCTCGATACGGTGCGAAGTCCGCATGACCGCTCTTGTTCTTGCAGGGCAGCAGCAGCGTACCGATATTTTGCAGGGCTGCATATAACTTTGGCAGCTTATCCTTTGTTATCTTATACATGCTGCTCCCTCCCTTCTACCGCACTGTTGGCCTCGGGATCATTCTGCTTATAGCTTACCTGCGGTGCAGGCGTTTCGCTATCCGCACCGGCCTGATACTGGCCGAAGAAGCTGTTGATATCTTTCATAAACTTCATATTCAGCAGCTCCAGATGAATTCCCTGCGGGCAAACACGCGCACATTCGCCGCAGCCGGTGCAGCGCCCGGCAACGTGGAAGGCACGGATGATATGATACATCTGCTCCTCAACCTCGTCGGCATAAGCCTTGCCTGCTACCGGAGTATCTGGCTTATCAAAAACGCATTGCTCGCAGCTGCACGCCGGGCAAATATCGCGGCAGGCATTGCAACGGATACACTTGGAAAGCTCACTTTGCCAGAAGGCAAAACGCTCCTCGGCGCTCATCGCTTCAATCTCCTTGACCTTGGCGAATTTATCACCGGTAAACTGCGGTACAGTCAACGGCTCAGCCAACTCCTCATCCGCAATTTTATAAGCAGCGCCCTTGCACATCAGGCATTTGTTCAGCAGCACGTCAGCCTTCGCCAGACGCTTTTCACCATAAGCGGTGTTGACAACAACCTCATCACCGTCTACGCTCACGCTGATGATACCCTTAGCACCGGCAGCCTTAATCTTGTTGATATCCAGCATACCGCTGCAGGGTGTGCCGATGGCGTAGACAAGCTCACGCTTAATGCGGTTATCCTTCAGCAGCTGGTTCACTCCGTATGTATCGCAAGGCTTTAAGAAAACAGCCGTCTTCTTGCCTGCATGGCTTGTTTCGATTAAATATTTGCAGAGATTGGCAGGGCAGAACTCATTATAAACGAGCTTGTCGCATTCGTCTGCGCTGCCAACAGCAGCAGGTGCGTTATCGTAAAAGAATTCGCCTGCCTGCCATGCTAGCACACGCTCTACTGTGCCCTCTGCCAACAGCTCAGCTGCACGCTTCTGCAGCAGCTTTTCTATTTTTTGCATCGCAAATCCCTCAACTTTACATTCTCACCCAATGCCGCAATATGCTCGGCAAAATCGTTCATCACCTGTGCAAAACGTGCGCCCTCGGCCGCACTAACCCATTCCACACGGAAGCGCTCACCGGCCACGCCCAGATAATCAAGCATACTGAGCAGCAGTGTCATACGACGGCGTGCATAATAGTTGCCTGTCGAATAATGGCAGTCGCCGGGGTGACAGCCGCACATGATGACACCGTCCGCGCCACGCTGAAACGCGCGCAAGATAAAGAGCGGATTCACTCTGCAGGAGCAGGGAACCTTGATGATTTTGATATTAGCAGGATAATGCTTGCGGGCCGTTCCGGCACCGTCAGCACCGGCATAGCTGCACCAGTTACAGCAGAAGGCCACGATTTTCGGTTCAAAATTTTTCTTCTCTAGCATAATGCATCCACCTCTGCCAGAATTTGTTGATTAGTAAAGCCCTGCAAATCCATAGCACCACAGGGGCAGGCTACCGTGCAGGCACCGCAGCCCTGGCACAGCGCATTGTTTACCACAGCAACGGTACGTGTTTCGCGCACGCCCAGCTTAGTAATAACCTGCTTGCTCTCGCCGGTAATCGCACCATAGGGGCAGACATGCGTGCAAGCCAGGCAGCCGCTGCAAATGCTTGTATCGCACTGCGCAGTGCAGGGGTTCGTCAGCAGCTTATCCTTCGCCAGCAGGCCGACAACCTTAACGGCCGCCGCACCGGCCTGCGAAACAGTTTCCGGAATATCCTTCGGTCCCTGGCACATGCCGCTGAGGAAAATGCCTGCCGTCGGACTTTCAACCGGACGCAGCTTCGGATGCGCCTCTACGTAAAAGTCATCGTTATCAATGCTGGCAGTCAGCATCGTTGCCAGCTTGCGTGCATCGGGAGAAGGCTGCACAGCCGTCGCCAGTACTACTAAATCAGGATTCAGCATCAGTTTGCGACCGCTGTTCAAATCACTGGCAAAAACCGTCAGCTTGCCATCGCCATCAACAACAACCTTGCCTACCTGACCGCGTACATAATGCACGCCGTACTCTTCCACCGCACGGCGCTGGAACTCGTCAAAGCCCTTGCCCGGAGTACGTACATCTATATAAAAAACAGTTACATCCACATCAGGATATTTTTCGCGGATATACATCGCATGCTTGGCATTATACATGCAGCAAATTTTACTGCAGTAGCTCTTGCCACGACCGCTCACATCACGCGAGCCTACGCAGGAAACTATAATAACCTTCTTCGGCTCCTTACCGGTAGAAGGACAAACGAGATGACCTTCTGTCGGTCCTGCTGCGTTCGTCAGACGCTCCAGCTCCAGCGAGGTGATAACGTCCTTGCTGGCACCGTAGCCATATTCGCCGAACTTGTCGAGAGACAGCGTTTTAAAGCCTGTTGCCAGCACAATCGCACCATATTTTTCCGTGATCAGCTCATCGGTCTGCGTATAATCAATTGCTCCTGCCGGACAAACCTTGGAGCAGATACCGCATTTACCTGTCTTGAACTTAATGCAGGCCTCGCGGTCGATAACAGGCACCTTGGGAATCGCCTGCGCAAAAGGAATATAGATTGCGCCGCGATTCTTCAGTCCCATATCGAATTCACTCGGAGTTTTGCGGGACGGACATTTTTCGGTACAGATGCCGCAGCCGCTGCACATATCAGCCTTCACGCTGCGTGCCTTTTTGCGGATTGTCACATCAAAATTGCCCACGAAGCCGCTCACGCTTTCTACCTCGCTATAGGTATAGAGCGTAATATTTTCATGGTTTGCTGCATCCACCATCTTCGGTGTCAGGATGCAGGCAGAGCAGTCGAGTGTCGGGAAGGTTTTGTCGAGCTGCGCCATACGGCCGCCGATTGTCGGCTCCTTCTCCACAATATCAACCTTGTAGCCTGCTTCCGCAATATCCAGCGCCGTCTGAATACCGGCAATACCGCCGCCTATAACCAGTGCGCGCTTCACTACCTGGCTTTCGCCGGGCTTCAGCGCTCCGTTAAAGCGCACCTTGGCAATTGCTGCCTTGGCTAATTTAATCGCCTTCGCTGTCGCTTCGGCCTTATCCTTCAGCACCCAGGAGCATTGCTCGCGGATATTGGCAATCTCTACCATGTAGGGATTGATGCCAACGCCCTCCGCACATTTGCGGAAGGTTGCCTCGTGCATACGCGGCGAGCAGCTGCAGACAACAAGTCTGTCCAGCTTATAATCTGCCACAGCCTTGCGAATCAGCTCCTGGCCCTGCTCGGAGCACATATATTTATAATCGATGGCATAGGCAACGTCAGGAATTTGGCGCACTGCCTCTACCACCTGGGCAACATCTACCGTGCCGGCGATGTTGCTGCCACACCAACAAACAAAAACACCAATCTTTTGCACGTAGCTTCCCCCTATTTATTATATTTTCTAAAGGCTGCAACCAAAAGCTGCTGCGGCATATCGCTCGGATAATGCTCCACACTTTCCGCAGGCAGCTTGTTGTTTCCTTGCTGACGAATCTGCAGCAGACGCAACGCCTCCATAATACGCGCCGGACTCACGCCACGTGGGCAGCGCTCCTCGCACGCCATGCAGGACAGACATTGCCACGGTGCATCAGCCTCCAGCAGCTCGGATGCATAACCGCTGTTTAAGTCCCAAACTACGCGGTGGGGCAGCAAATCCATTTTAGACGCAGCTTCACAGTTCGCACTGCAGCGGCCGCATTGCATGCAGCGACGCACGTCGGTAGCAGCAAGGCGCAAAATATCCTCTGTCAATTGCTTTTCATCAACAGCCATTATTCCGCACCTCCTTCGCTCTCCGCAACACCAAGTGCTTCTGCAAGAAGCTCCGTAAAGTAGCGCGTCGGCAGGCTGCCTGCGGCACCATTGGCCGTCAGGTTATATGCACACAGCGGGCATGCAGTAACAAGCTCCTGCGCACCACAGCTTGCAGCATTATTTTTAATATCGCTGACGAGCTTTTCGCATTGCGCCTTATCCTTCAGCGCCAGATAACCGCCGCAGCATTCATTGCGCATGCTGTAAATAACAGGCTCTGCACCCAACGCTTTAATAAAGGCTTCCATAACAGTAGGACTCTCTACGTCATCGAGGGCCAAAACCGCTCCCGGTCTAAGCAACAAACAGCCATAATAAGCGCCAACCCTGCGTTCCTTTAAAGGATGGCTCACAAGCTGCGCCAACTTTTCCCAACCGATTTCATCACGCAAAACCTCCAGGTAATGCAAAACTCGTGTTTCACCGGCATAAGGCTCTTCAAGTTGCAGATAATTATTTACCTTTTGGCGAATCTCCGTATTCGTCGCCATATCGTGATTCACACGCTTGATGACATGGTAGCACGCACTGCACAGCGTCACCAGAACGCCGCCGTTTTCACGCGCCGCCACAAGCGCACGCACCGCACTCAGACGCTCGGCAATAGCATCAGGCGCCATCGGGTAAACCGCACCGCAGCACTGCCATTCCGGCAGCTCCACCAGCGGAAAGCCCAGCACCTCAGCACAGCGTCGTGCTGCCATATCCAGCTGCTTCGCCTTCGTTGACAGCGTGCAGCCAGGATAATAATTATAAATCATCGTCTTTCCCTCCTTCGCAAAGGACATAAAACAACCTTGACCAAAAAATTGCTTTATTACGTATCTATTCTACATTAATTCTGAAAATACTGCTAGTAGCAAAGAAAAATTTTCTTGGTTGCGTCGTGTCCTGCGGACACGGGAAAATTTTTCTCTGAACGAAACGGAATGTGAATTGCGAATCATATATAATCTCTTTTTTATCATAAACAAAAAAAGCTGCTACGAAATCTCGTAACAGCTCCAAGAAACAAATATTAATCCTGCCAATAGTCCAGCTTTTGAGTAAGACCAATCTTGCTGGCCTTAAACTCAGGATTCTTACCGGCATCGCGCTGCTCGGTGTAATCATCCAGCGCACGCAGAGCAGGACCGCCCAGAATGCAGATAACAGGCAAGTTGATAATTGCCATGCAGCCCATGGTAACATCTGCCAAATCCCACATTGTACCCATGCTGGAGCCGGCACCGATGAAAATCAGTACGCAAGCCAGAATGCGGTAGCACAGAGTAAAGGTTTTGCCCGGAACATGCTTCAGAACATAAGCAAAAGCATTATCTACATAATACAGGTTGCCCAGCAGAGTAGTGAAGGCAAACAGTACCATAGATACAGTGATAAACAGCTTAGCATAATCGCCCATGCTTGCTGCCAGAGCTGCCTGTACATAAGGCGCACCAGCAAGCTCCTTAGTCGGCTCGATGCCGGAGCTCAGGCACATGAAAGCGGTAGCGGTGCAAATCAGCAGAGTATCAATAAATACGGACAGCATCTGAACCAGGCCTTGCTTAACCGGGTGAGAAACGTCAGCTGCAGCAGCAGCGTTCGGCGCAGAACCAACACCTGCTTCGTTGCTGTACAGACCGCGTTTGATACCGAACATCATGCAGCTGCCGGCAAAGCCACCGAAAATTGCAGTGAAGTCAAATGCTTCAGCAAAAATTCTGCCTACAACTCCGGGAACCAGATTGATATGCATAATAGTAAGGATAAATGCTACAGAAATGTAGATAACGCCCATCAAAGGAACCAAAGTAGAGGTTGCTTTGATAACGCGCTTGCCACCGCCCAGCAGGCAATAGCCTACGAGCACTGCTTCTACTGCGCCGATAATCCAGGGAGTTGTATCCGGATTATAGAAGCTCAGAGCAGCAAAGGTGGATTGCAGATTGTAGGAGCACAGCATATTAAAGCCGCAGCCATAGGTTACAATCAAAGCCACAGCAAAGAGCACTGCCAGGCCGCGGCTGCCCAAAGCAGCTTCGATGTAGTATGCAGGGCCGCCGTAGCTGCCGTGCGGACCACGTTTCTTGTAAATCTGTGCCAGGGTGCTTTCAATAAAAGCAGAAGCGCCGCCAACAACAGCAATAACCCACATCCAGAACACAGCACCATAACCGCCGAGGCAGATAGCTGTGGAAATGCCGATAATATTACCGGTACCTACACGGGACGCAGTAGATACCATCAAAGCCTGGAAGGATGATACCGCACCGGATTCAACAGGCTTCTCCAAAATAACACGAATAGTTTCCTTAAACATACGTACCTGCACCAGACGAGTACGCAAAGTGTAGTACAGGCCTACACCGATGAGCATGATAATCAGCAAATAACTATACATAAAATTGCTGATTGCTCCAATAATTTCTCCGAACATAAATGTTGCTCCCCCTTTTTTAGTTTGTTTGTTAATTATAACATATTTACTTGCTTTTCCAAAATTCAGAAAGGACGACAGCTAACAAAGCTAACACTTTTGCACAATATAATAAATCAATTAAGTGATTTTGATAACCTCGCATTCTGCTGCTCTAGTTTAAGCCTTGCAAGCATTCCTTAAGACTCGCATAGCACGGATGCTCCAAATCAAAGGCTCCTGCCAGAGCCGCCTCGCCCAAGCGCATGCCCACATACCTTTCTGTTCCTGCGAAATATGTATACAATAAATGCCTGCTGTAGTTCATTAATCCGTTCTCACGCCCACGGCAGCAATTTACAGTCTGCAGATATTCCGCACTCACATTATAAAGATTATAGTAATCGCTGCATTCGGAGCTTTCCTGCCGCAGCGATTGCAGCAGCATATCCTCAAGATAGCCTTTTTGCCAACGTTTAGTAGCTTTTTTGCCGGGAAAGAAAAAGTGCGTGCAATACTCCACTTCTCTAAAGAAAGTATTGTCACGCACTGCAAAAAATTTCTGCATTCGGCGTTCGCGCTCATCAGCCGCGTCGGCAAAGAATACTGCTTTGCGCACTATTTCTCTGCCTTCCAGCTGTATAAGGCGTTTAGTCAGCAAGTCTAACTTATCGATACTCTGATAATTTACAATCTGCATGTTAGGCAAGCTGATTCCCTGCTTAAATAAATGCCGGAGATAGGCATGCATAAACTGCGCCATCTCCAATCTTTCACACAGCAATAAAACCTCACCGGTAATAATGCTTTGCTTACTCAATTTATTTCTCCTTTTGTTCCAACATCTGCTCGGCAGCCTGCACTACCTGCTCCACCGTCAGACGTGTCATACATTGCATATCGTCACATTTATGCTTCATGCCATCCGCACAGCCTGGGCAAGGCGGCAGCGCCGTCACAATCGTTGCATCCTTAGTATAAGGACCGTACAGCTTCGGACTGGACGGACCATACATTGCCACGATAGGCACCTTTTGACTGATAGCTACGTGCATCGGGCCGCTGTCGTTCGTGATAACCAGGCTGCAACGGCGCATTGCCGCCGCCAGCTCGCCGATACGGAAGCAACCGGTTGCTACAACAGGAGTTGTCTTCATGAAGCTTACGGCCTCCTGCACCATTTCTTCGTCCATCGTACCGCCGAAGAATACAGGCTTATAGCCTTTTTCCGCAAGAATATCAGCTACCTTGGCAAAGCGCTCCGGCGCCCAGCGCTTGGTAACAACAGCACTGCCGATGTTAAAGCCCACCAGCTTGTCCGAAGCAAACACACCGTGCTCGCGCCAGAATTCATCCGCATGCTGCTGATATTCCTCGCTCGGGAAAATCTCCAGGCCGTTATGCTCCAGCTTCTTGACGCCAAGCTGCGTCAGCACATCAAGATACATGTCTGCCGCATGGATTTTGCGGTTAAGCGGAGTAAACACATCCCAAAGCGGTTTGAACATGGTGTGTGTTGTACCGCAACGCAATTTCACTTTGGTAAAAGCATCAATAAAGCTGCAACGCTCATTCGGATGCAGATTAATCAGCACATCAAAATCCATCTTGCTCAGACGGCGGGCGCAGGCCATCAACGCCAGCAGGCTATTGTCCTTGCCCTTCTTATCAATCGTGATAACCTCATCTAAATACGGATTGTGCAGCACTACATCCTTCAGCTTCTCATCCGCCAAAAAGGTAATGTGTGCATCCGGTGCTGCCTTACGCAGCGCATGGATAAAAGGCGTAGTCAGCGTCAGGTCTCCCAGATGCATCAAAAATGTTACCAATATTTTTTTGCCATTTAATTCTACAGCTTGTGCCATCAGCCCTCTGCCACCTTTTCCTGATAAATTTTATAAACCATTTCCGGCGTTATATCATGCATACAATGCCAGTTATCGCATTTTTTCTTCAAGCAGCCTGCACACTTTGCCGGTGAAAGCAATACCGTGGAATTTTTGCTGCCGTATGGTCCAGTGCGGTCAGCCTTCGTCGGTCCGTACATCGCCACAAGCGGCTTTTTAAGTGCCGCCGCAAAATGCAGCGGGCCGGTATCCGCACTGATATAGAAGCTGCAGCCCTTAATCAGCGCCGCCAGCTCACGCAGGCTTGTCTGTCCCGTCAAATCGATAACCAGCGAGCTTGCTGTGCCTTCGGCAATCTTCTGTCCCTTGACTGCATCATCGGGACCACCTGCCAGCACCACGGCAGTACCGTCAGCCGTAAGCTTTTTCGCCAGCTCGATATAATGCTCGACCGGCCATTCCTTCGTCCACCAGCGTGCACCGGGAACAATAACAACGTAATCGCCGCCCTGCCAGCCGGCCTCCTGCAGTTTATGCTGCACAGAAGCGGTTTCCGTGCTTAAATCCGGCATTGGGAATTCCACATCATCCAATGACTCTACCTTGGCACCAAGATAACGTGCCACGTCAAGATAGCGCTCAATAACATGGTCCTTGCTATGACTTCCGCCAATCGCCTTGCTGATAAAGCCGCTGCCCTCGCGCATTTCGCAATAGCCGATGCGATTATCGCAACCGCTGATAGCAGCCAGTACCGCGCTTTTGAAAAGGCCCTGCATATCTATCACCAGGTCAAAATGCTTGCTGTGCAGCAAAGAGCGCATTTCGCAAAAATATTTCAGCTTATCACTGAAGCCCAGCTTATTAAATTTTACCTTATCAAAATAAAGCACCTCGTCAATCACCGGCGGATCCGGTACAAAGCCGGCAAACTGCGGATGTACCAGCCAGGTGATTTTCGCCTTGGGATAACGCTTGCGCAGTGCTGCCGCAAAGGGCAAAGTGTGCAGGATATCACCTAAAGAACTCATTTTGATTAACAGGATATTCCGATACTCCATTATCATCTCTCGCTTACAATATTTTTTACGAAATCCAGCAGATTGCCGCCTGTGTAAAGATAGCCTTTGACACCAGCAGCCTCCGCTGCTTCCACATCGCGCTTACTGTCACCGACCAAGAAGCTCTGCTCCTTGTCGATATCATAGTCTGCCAGCGCCTGCAGCAGCATGCCCGGTTTGGGTTTGCGACAATCGCACACACCGGTATATTCCGGCACGCTGCCCTCTGGATGATGCGGGCAGTAGTAGATTTTTTCTATTTTGCCGCCTGCCGCAGCAATTTCACGCTGCATATAAGCATGCAGCTCATTCATCTGCTCTACCGTATAATAACCACGCGCAATACCGCTCTGGTTTGTTACAACAAAAATTGTATAGCCAAGCTGCGTCAGATACGCCACAGCCTCGCGTGCACCGTCAATCCAGCGCAGGTCCTCAATTTTGTAGAGATAGGCTACATCAACATTGAGCACGCCATCTCTGTCAAAAAATACCGCCTTAGCCTTCATAAACGTAATAACCGCCAGTCTTGTCGAGAAGCTGGCAATATTCCTCTGCAGCTTCTTCAATCGGAGTAAAGCCTCCGTCATAGCCTGCTGCCAAAAGGTTAGTGTCATCTGCTTCGGTAAAGCTCTGGTATTTGCCCTTCAGTACTTCAGGGAACGGTACATATTCCAGCTCGCCGCTACCAAAGTGGTTCAGCACAGCCTTAGCAAGAGTATTGAACTGATGCGCATGGCCGGTACCGCAGTTGAAAATACCGCTGATTTCCGGATGATCCCAGAAGTAGAAGTTTACCTTAACAACGTCTTTTACATACACAAAGTCACGAGTATGCTCGCCCGGTCCATAACCGGCGTACTCACCGAACAGGCGAACTTTATGTTCTGCTTTCCATTGGTTATACATTTGATAAATCATAGAAGCCATTTTGCCCTTATGATTCTCCTGCGGACCGTATACGTTAAAATAACGCAGGCCTACTACCTGGCTTTGTGCCTGCGGCAGCAGACGGCGCAGATAGTTGTCGAAGAACAGCTTGGAGAAAGCATATACATTCAGTGCTTCCTCACAGGCAGGCTCTTCACGGAAGCCATGCGCACCGCTGCCATAGGTGGAAGCAGAGGAAGCATACATCATCTGAATCTTTCTGTCGAGGCAGAAATGCAGCACGTTTTTAGTATACTCAAAGTTGTTTTCCATCATGTATTTGCCGTTATATTCCATTGTATCGGAGCAAGCGCCCTCATGGAAGATAACGTCGATTTTTTCATGATTGAATTTGCCTGCCTTCAGTGCATCCATGAAAGCATACTTATCCATATAATCCTTAACCTTCAGGCCTTGGATATTTTTGAATTTAACCATGTTGGTCAGGTTATCGACAACAAGAATGTCATCAATACCACGGTCATTTAAGCCTTTAACAATATTACTGCCGATAAAACCGGCACCACCAGTTACGATAATCATAATTTGCCCTCCTTAACCATTTTGGCAATTTTTTCCACCACACCGGTTGTGGAATAACCATCTTCAAATTCTATAATGCGCACTTCACCGGCGTATTCACGTCCGGCAACCTCCTCAGGCTTGTAATCTCCGCCCTTGACGAGAATGTCGGGACGAATTTTTTCAATCAGCTCGGTCGGAGTATCCTGATCAAACAGTACTACCGCATCTACGCAGGCCAGCGCTGCCAGTACACGCGCACGGTCCAGCTCATGCACCAAAGGTCTTGTTTCACCCTTCAGACGGCGTACGGAAGCGTCCGTATTCAGGCCGACAATCAGGTGCTTGCCAAGGTTGCGCGCCTTTTCCAAATACGTTACATGTCCTACATGCAGAATATCGAAGCAACCGTTGGTGAAAACAATCTTTTCGCCGCAGGCTCTCCAGGTTGCCGCCAAAGATGCTATCTCCTGCCAGCTCAGCGTGCGATAGCCACGGCCCTGCTTACGCTCCTCCGTCAGCAAATCCTTCAACAGCTCGTCACGGTGCACCGGATAAGTGCCAACCTTGGCCACAACAATTCCTGCAGCACGATTCGCCATATAAACAGCATCTGCCAACGCCAGCTTGCCTGCAACACCGGCCAGAAGCGTAGCCGCCACTGTATCACCGGCACCGGAAACATCAAACACTTCAATCGCAGTAGCAGGACTGTGCAGCACCTGCTCAGCGTTAACCAGGCTCATGCCGCGCTCACTGCGGGTAACAACAACATTTTTGATATGGAATTTTTCGCGTGCAGCCTGCGCCATGCTGACAACGGCTTCATCAGAGTTTTCACGCTGACAGCCTGCAGCCTCACACATTTCCTTTAAATTAGGCGTAATAAAATCACAGCCGTCATACTTGGACCAGTCTGCTCCCTTAGGATCAATCAACACCGGTATATCATAGGCCTTGCCCTGAGCAATCACCCATTGGCAAAAATCATCCGAGCAGACACCCTTGGCATAATCGGAAACAATAATTCCATCCAGGCCTTCGTCAAGCAAGCCTGCCAGCCAATGACGCAGCTCAACGATTTCATCAGGGAACAAATCGCCGGTTTCTTCAAAATCAAGTCGCAGCATCTGCTGGTTGCCGCCCAAAACACGCAGCTTGGTAATGGTCTTGCGGCGTTTGCTTTTCACCAGTCCATGATGATTGATGCCTGCATCATCCATCAGCTTTTCCAGCAGCAGACGGTTTTCATCATCACCTGTCACACCGCCCATAAAAACCTGACATTCCAGATGCGCCAGATTGGCAGCAACGTTTGCTGCACCGCCCAGCACGGAATTTATCTTTGTAATACGTGTTACCGGTACAGGTGCTTCCGGAGAAATGCGTTTAACCTCACCCTGAAAATATCTGTCCAGCATCACATCGCCGATAACAGCAATGCGTACATTCTTAATCTGTTCCGCTAAAAAAGTTGTTACAGCTAAATCAGCCAAATTATTCACCATCCACCAGCTCACATAAAATGTGGCCTATCAAAATATGCATTTCCTGCGCACGGGCAGTAACCTTCGCCGGCACAGCAATGCACTCGTCGCACAGCAGCTTCATTTTGCCGCCGCCCTCAGCCGTCATGCCTACGCAGAAAACACCCATGCTCTTGGCCAGCTCAACAGCTTCCACAACATTAGCGCTGTTGCCGCTTGTGGAAATGCCTACCAGCACATCGCCCGGACGTGCGAGTGCCTGCACCTGACGTACGAAAACCTTATCATAGCCGTAATCGTTGCCGACAGCAGTCAGAATGGAGGTATCTACCGTCAGTGCGATAGCAGGCAGACCGGCGCGTTCCTTTTGAAAGCGGCCTACAAACTCGGCAGCCAGATGCTGGCTGTCAGCGGCGCTGCCGCCGTTGCCGCAGAACAAAACCTTTTTGCCATTGGCCAACGCCTTTTTTACTTCTACAGCAATGCGCTCAATCTGTGCCAGAATATCGCTGTTCATCACAGCATTTGCCACCTGCAGATGGTCTAGAAAGCGTTGCTTAATAATCTCTTTCATTTTCTACCTCATTACCAGTTTACAAAATCAAATTTAGCTTCAAAAGCACTGTCTTTATTATCAGTATCTTTATGCTTGTAAATCAAGGAAAGCTGCCAGCAGCAGAACTTATGCGTCCAGCTGTATCTTGTTTCATAATTTTTCTTTTGGTCCAAATCATAGCGGTTGACAATGGTAAAGCTGTTCTTGTCATCCATGATGTATTGCAGACCATTACGCAGCTCTTTAGCCATATCAGGCTGATCGTAGGTAAATACATCTGTCGTAAAATCTTCACGATAATAACCAACCCAGGTATTCCAATGCGGACTGATTTTCTGGGCTAAGGTTGCATAATAAACATTAGTGGATTCTACAGAATCATCTGCGCTCTCGCGTGTCCACTTCTTACCGATTGTCAAATCTAAAGAGGTTTTTTTACTGTTGAACAGATAAATACGGTCATGGTTAAGGAAGGCACCATATTCTGTATGCCAGCTCTTACGTCCGGTATCATCATTTTCCCACAGACCACGTTCAAAGTAAGCACTGTAGGATAAGGGCAAACCTGGTGCAATATGATGATTTTTATAATCAAAGCGGATATTGTTCTGCTTCTCTACCCATTCATCATCATCCTCATACCAACCGTTTTCATAGGTAACCTTAAAGTTACGCTCGTTGTGCTCCAAGCCGTAAACAGGCTTATAGCCGGCCTTGCTGTAATAATTCAAATCAGCGTAAATTGTGTCTTTATCTCCTAAAGGACGCTCGTAGGAAAGATTGACATAGGTACCCTTGTCGCTGTCCTTAAAGCCGATATGCGGCAGAATACGTTCCTTGGACTTTTCCGTCAGGCTATTTTCCCAATAATCACGGGAATAGATATGCTTGCCGCGTACATAAACCTTGACGTCGCGGGCTACCATTTTATCATGAGGATAAATTTCAAAGGTCTTTGCCTTGATTTCAAGACATTTGGGATGCTTTACTGCCGGACAACGGCTCGTAGAACCTCCCTCATCAAGAACCATCTTATCAGGATAAATTTCGGCATGAGGCGCAGCAAAGAAATCTTTGCCGTTCTTACCGGTCAATTTTTTCATTTCACCGGTTTTATTGTTAAAGTTATAATGGCCCCAGGCAGCCTGTGTTTCGCTGGCACCCTCTACCAGCTTGCCACCCTCCAGCAGCCAGATATCGCCGGTTTTCATATTACCCTTGACCTGCGTTGTATAAATATCCTGACCGTTCTGCGATACCTTGATATTGCCCTCGGCATGAAAATCACCGCTGACAGTATCATATTCGGCATGTTCACCGGTCAGACGAATCGGCAGCCCCTGCTGCTTTTCTGTATCCAGCTTTTCACGATGCGGTACCGCTGTATTAGGTTCATCAACAGTTACCGGGCTTAGCATACTGTCACTATTGCTGTTGCTGAACTGCTCAGCATAAACAGGCAGGCACATGCCAAGTGCCAAAGCTGTAGCTATAAAAGTCTTATGCATATAAAAAACTCCTTTTTTCTATACTGATGAAGAAAAAATTTCATAGTAATCCACTTAACATTATACCATAAAAAAAGTAAAAGCTCACTCGAAAGAGTGAGCTTTTCACGTATAATTTTCGATTTTATTCCTGATATACAACGCCTTGCAGAGAAGTATCTTCAGCAGTCTGTACAAATGTTTCACAGCCAACCGGAATAGTTACGCTGTTACCCTTGACAAAAGCACCGCCAACCAGGCCCACAGGACCAAGGATAATCATACCGCCGATAGCAGCTCCGGCTGCACCGGCAATGCTTTCAGCCTTTTGTTTAGCAAGCTCGCCTACAGTAACGGGAATCTTGGTTCCGTCTACGCCATAGATATAGGTAAAGTCAATATCAATGCGGCCATCCTTACCGAAAATACCGGGCTGAACAACCTTCTTAACCTCACCAACACCGGTTGCACCCTTCGGCAGTACCAGTACGTCATTTACATACAGGTTATCCGCTGCCTTAAAATGAACTACATCACCCTTACGGCTCATTTTAGTGCTCAGCTCAGAGGTAAAAGCAATTTTAAAAACAGAATCCTTCGGAAGCACAACCTGCTGTACAGGCACATTTCCGTCAGTATAAGAAGCGAGCTTCAGCAGACTTTCCAGGCGACCGCTCAAAGAACCGGTCTGATTCTGGCCATAAAGCAGCTTTTCCGTGGCTTCAATACGGTTTTTGGCAGCGCCGCCAGACATGCTTTCGTTCATTTTCCATTCTACCACATTCAGCTTAGTAGCAAAGGAAGCTTCACCGTTATCAGGAGTACCCTCAAGATAATCGTACATATTGTCAACGCGGTTTATAATAGCATCGCTGGTAATAGTTCCGTAAACATCATCTTCCAGACTATCCATACGCTGCAGCAAGGAACCGCTCTGCTCCGTGCCATAGAGCATTTTTTCCATAGCGCCGATTTTATCTGCCATCGGGACAGCAGAATCAGCAGCAAAACCTGGAATTACTGTAGTAAAGCAAAAGATAAAGGTCAACAATAAAGTTGCAAGCTGTTTTTTCAATTTTCTTACCTCCAATCAGAGCTATATATTTTCATTATAGCATGTTTTACCTAAAAAAAACAGAGGTTCTATTCTGAACCTCTGCTTTATCCAATGTAAAATTTGTACAGATTGTTACTATAAATAATATTGCAGACAGCTTTTGTACCTATATTACAAACCAAACAAGTAATTTTTTATTTTTTGTAGCTGTCAACAGCAGACTTAACAGCAGCCTTCATTTCATCCATTTTAGCAAAGCGACGACGATGCTGTGCTCTTTTGGACGGCTTCAGCTCTTCCATAGATTTGCGGTGTTCCGCGGTCGGCATAATATAGAAGCGACGATCTGAGCAGATAACACCCTCGCACTCCTGCCAGAAAGCACCGAAATCAGTCTTCAGCTTACGATCTACACGTACATGGTTCATCGCGTAATATCCGTCATTGGTAACAGCGAAAATATTTTCAACGCCTATAGCCTTAGCAAAACAACGCAGACCATAGAACATCAGGTTTTTGGTACGATAGCCGAAGAAAGCCTTCGTCATGCCCTTAATCAGCTCATTACCGTTCTGCGGTCCCTGCAGGGCACCAATATAAATAACATTCTTGCCGTCTGTTTTATTCTTTGCCAGCCAGAACATGATTTGGTATAAAGGCTCGCCCTCATAGAATAAAGCCAAAGACATGCAGCCTTCCTTGCGTTGGCCGGCATGAAACCACAGCTGCAGCGTCAACGGTCTGTCATCGTAGGAATCCTCCCACAGCTGCACCATTTCACCCTTGCTATACAATTTATCCATCAGCTCCGGCTTGAACAGCTCTTCCATAATCAGCAGATGATTCTGCACCAGCTCTACACGTTCATCCCAAGTTGAGCCTTTATAAAAAAACGCTCTGGTAGTCTGTTCCAAAAGCGCAGGTGCTCCCTGCAGCCATGCCTGACGATTGCCGTTTGCATCAAAAAATTTCAGCAAGCCTTCTATCGAGTTGCTATGCATAGCACAACGCGCACGGAAAACGACATAGCGCTTCATTTCCTTCAAAATATGTGTCTGATATAAGCTTTTGCCGACATATTCTAAAATATTCTTGTCCATCAGTTACCTCTAGAAATATTATAATTATCTATATTATAGCATAGTTCAGAATGATAAGCATCAAGCATTCTTGATAAAAATATGTTTATGTGTTAAAATTTTTACGACAACCGTTTTACAGGGTGGTATTGCCTTCATTCAATTAAGAATGGAGGTGATGTCTATGGTATATTTTACATTCCAGGATCTTATGATTTTCGGTATGTTTATACTGGCATTGCTGACGTTCATTTTTCAGAACCGAAAGTAAATCGCACATAGAAAAACCGCCTCTGTAATTTACCAGATTCCGAGGCGGCTTTTCAAGTCAATTCAACTGGCAACCCACCTTTGCGGGCGGTTGTCTTTTTCTATATTTAATATATCACATTCATACTATTTTTTCAAGTAATGACTTAATTCTTTCTCATATGCTCTTCGAGATACTGACCGACAATTTTAACGGCACAGTAATCACCGCACATGGAGCAAGCCTCATCATCGGATTTGTTCTTGCGGCAGCGATATTCCTTAGCCTTTACCGGGTCGATAGCCAGATCAAGCTGAGCAGGCCAATCCAGAACCTTACGTGCTCTTGCCATCTTCAGGTCCCACTCCCATGCCTGCTTGTTGCCGTTAGCCAAATCAGCGGCATGCGCAGCGATACGGGTAGCGATTACGCCCTCGCGTACATCATTTAAGTCAGGCAGGCCCAAATGCTCGGCCGGAGTTACGTAGCATAGGAAGTTAGCACCACTGACAGCAGCAAGAGTGCCGCCGATAGCACTGGTAATATGGTCATAGCCGGGAGCAACATCTGTTACAAGAGGTCCGAGCACATAGAACGGTGCGCCGTGGCACAGGCGTTTTTGCAGCTGCATGTTCGCAGCAATCTGGTTGTAGGGCACGTGGCCGGGGCCTTCTACCATAACCTGTACCCCCTTATCCCAAGCGCGCTGTGTCAATTCACCCAGGTTCAGCAGCTCCTGAATCTGCGCTCTGTCGGTAGCATCAGCAATGCATCCGGGACGCAGGCCATCGCCAAGGCTGATAGTTACATCATATTCGGCACAAATATCAAGAATTTCATCATAGTATTCATACAGAGGATTCTCTGCGTCATTGTGCAGCATCCAGCCGGTGATAAAGCTGCCGCCGCGGCTGACAACATCCATCTCACGGCCTTCGTCAATGAGTGCTTTCAGCACATTTTTGTTAATGCCGCAATGAATGGTCATGAAGTCGGCGCCATCTGCAGCCTGTTGGCGGATAACATCGAAAATATCTTCCTTAGTCATCTCAACCACTGCGCCACGCTTCTTAATGGTTTCTACAGTTACCTGATACATAGGCACAGTGCCAACCATTACGGTAGATGCAGCAATAATTGCCTGACGGGAAGCGCTGATATTGTTGCCGGTGGAAAGATCCATAACAGAATCCGCGCCTGCATCAATAGCAGCCTGCAGCTTTGCCAGCTCCGGTTCCGGATCAGGATAGCTGCTGGAGGTACCGATGTTAGCGTTAACCTTTACAGTAAGGCCGGTACCAACACCGCGCGGAATAATATTTTTATGATTGATGTTGCAGGGAATGGCGATAGTACCGTTTGCTACGCCTTCGCGAATAAACTCCGCAGTTACATGCTCCTGCTCTGCTACAATTTTCATTGCTTCGGTAATCACACCTTGGCGTGCCAATTGCATTTGTGTTGCCATAATTTTTCCTCCTTATAATTAAAAGACCGCTTTCCTGTCGGAAAGCGGTTGAATTGTCTTTTTGCAGAAATAAGCTCGCTTTCCTACGCTGGTTTTAACCAGATTCAGGTTCAAAGGGTCGGATGTAAGTCCTCTCAGCAAATTGCGCCCCTAGCGGTTGCGTTGTTTTGTTTACATGCTTACTTTAACATGAATAACATCATTTTGCAAGCATACAAACCGAAACTTTTCTGTAATCTACGTTACAAATTCACTAAAAAAATTGTATACATAAAAAATCTTTACAAAAACACTTGACTCTAAAAGCAGGCGTGCTATAATCATCTACAAATCACATTAAGCAACGCAATGATGGAGAAGCAATGTGCAGGTCTTTTCAGAAAGCTGGCGGTTGATGCAAGGCAGCAGCGAAGCACACTAGTTCCGCTCCGAAGCGGCAAATGACGAATTTGACGGGTGCGCCCGATATAGCGTTCAAAGTTGGCCATAGGCAAATTGGGTGGCACCGCGAGTAGTCCTCGTCCCAAGATAGGGATGATGGGCTTATTTTTTTTGGTGAAGCAATTATGCAATGGCAATTTGGGTGGTACCGCGAGATAAAGGCAAGCTCGTCCCAAAGGGATGTGCTTGCCTTATTTATTTTCAGGAAGAAGGAAAGAATACATGAAAAGAGCATATAACTTTAACGCCGGTCCTTCCGCTATGCCGCTCGAGGTACTGTTGGAAGCGCAGGAAGAATTCTTAAACTATCAAAACACCGGCATGAGCATCATTGAAATGAGCCATCGCAGCAATGAATACGCTGCCCTGCATGCAGAAACAAAACAGCTGCTGCGTGAGCTGATGGAAATCCCCGAGGATTACGAGATTATGTTTATCCAAGGCGGCGGCAGCACCCAGTTTTTAATGACAGCTGCCAATTTCCACACTAAAAAATACGCCGCTTATGTCAACACCGGCGTCTGGGCCAAAAAGGCTATGGCAGAAGGAAAATTCTACGGCGAGGTTTATGAGGCCGCTAGCAGCGCTGATAAGAACCACAGCTACATTCCACAGGAATTCACGCTCCGCCCCGATACTTCTTATGTACACCTCACTGCCAACAACACGATTTACGGCACCGAATACAAGGATTTCCCCAAGTTTGATGTTCCCGTTATCTGCGATATGTCCAGCGACATCCTCTCGCGCAAGGTGAACGTCAAGGATTTTGACCTTATCTACGCAGGAGCGCAGAAAAATCTTGGTCCTGCAGGAGTAGTCATTGTCATTGCCAAGAAAAGCTTTTTAGCTACAGCACGCGAGGAGCTGCCCACTATGCTGAAGTACAGCACCTTTGCCAATAACGATTCTTTGTACAATACACCGCCTGTCTTTGCCATTTATATGGTTAACAAAACTCTGCACTGGATTAAAAAGCAGGGTGGCATAAACGCTATTGCCAAGAACAATGCAGCAAAGGCTAAGCTCATCTATGACGTTATCGACAACAGCAACGGTTTTTACAAGGGTCATGCTGCTCCCGAAGCTCGCAGTAATATGAACATTACCTTCAATTTGGCTACGCCGGAAATGGAGAAGGATTTCGTAGCTAAGGGCAAGGCTGCAGGCTTTGTCGGTATCGGCGGTCATCGTCTTGTCGGCGGCTGCCGCGCCAGTGCCTATAATGCTGTGCCGCTGGAGGCCTGCAAGGCTTTGGCGGAGTTTATGGAAGAATATATGAAGGAAAACAAATAACAGGAGGATAATCACCATGAAAATTTTTGTCAGCAACGATATCAGCGAAAAAGGCGTGGCTCTGCTGCGCGAACACTTTGATGTAGATGTAATGCCCAACATGAAGCCGGAGGAGCTTATCAAGGTTATCAACAATTACGATGGTCTGGTAACTCGCAGCATGACCAAGGTAACCAAGGAGGTTATCGAAGCCTCCACCCGCCTGAAGGTTATCGGCCGCGCCGGCGTTGGCGTTGACAACATCGATATTCCTGCCGCTACCGCTAAAGGCATCGTCGTACTCAACACCCCGGAAGGCAACACCATGGCAGCTACCGAGCACACCGTTGCTATGATGATGGCTATGACTCGTCACATTCCGCAAGCCAATCAATCCATTCAGGAAGGCAAATGGGACCGCAAATCCTTTGACGGCATTCAGGTACAGGGCAAAACCCTTGGCATAATCGGCGTCGGCCGTATCGGCAGCCGTGTTGCCAAACGTATGCAGGCTATGGAAATGACCACCATTGGTTACGATCCTTATATTACCGAAGAACGTGCGCATCAGGTTGGCGTTGAGCTGGTTGATTTTGACACTCTGCTGGCTAAATCCGATTACATCACTATCCACACTCCGCTCACCAAAGAAACCGAAAAAATGCTGAACGCCGAAGCTATTGCCAAAATGAAGGACGGCGTGCGCATTGTCAACTGCGCCCGCGGCGGCTGCATGGATCCCGAGGCAATTGCCGAGGGCGTTAAATCCGGTAAAATTGCCGGCGCCGCTATCGACGTTTATCCGACCGAACCGCTTACCAAAGAAAATAACCCCTTCCTGGGCCTGTTCAACGTTGTACAAACTCCGCACCTTGGTGCTTCCACCATCGAAGCGCAAATCGGTGTAGCTGTTGATGTTGCTTACGGCGTAATCGATGCTCTCGAAGGCCGTCCGGTTATGACCGCCGTTAATATGGCGCCCATTCCGAAAAGCGTGGCAGCAGTTATCCAACCTTACTTCAAACTGGCAGAACGTATGGGTACCGTGGGCATCTATTTAGCAGACGGACCGATTAAGAGCGTGGAAGTTGAATACACCGGTGCGCTTGCCGAAACCGAAACCCAGGCTCTTACCACCGCCTTCCTCAAAGGTCTGCTGAACCCGATTCTGCAGGAAAGCGTTAACTTTGTCAATGCTCCCGGCATTGCTAAAAAACGTAACCTGGAGGTTAAAGAGGTTAAGGCTAACAAGCCAGGTTACTTCACTACCGCTATCAATGTAAAAATTGCTACTGCCAAGGGCACACATAAAATCGAAGGCACTTTGTTCGACGGCAAGCAGCCTAAAATTGTACAAATCGACCAATATCATGTTGACTTCAATCCCGAAGGCTACCTGCTGCTGGCACCGCACGTCAACAAGCCTAATATGATCGGTCAAATGGCAACTATTTTGGGCAGCGCCGGCATCAACATCAACGGCATGCAGGTTGGCAGCACTCCTAAATCCGACACCAACATTATGGCGATTGCTGTTGGCGATGATATTCCTAACGATATTATGCTGCAGCTGCGTGGTGTGGAAGGCATTATTGACGTTAAGCTTATCAACTGCGAAGGCTAATCACTATATAAATTACAGCGAGGAAATTCTATGAGAATAATTTTAGTCCGACACGGCGAAACAACCTGGAATATAGAAGGCAGATACCAAGGACAGGAGGATACACCGCTGAGCGAGCGCGGTCTGCGCCAAGGCCACCTGCTGGCCGAGGGCTTGCACCATATCCCTATTGATGTGTGCATCTCCAGCCCACTGCAGCGCTCCTACCAGACCTGCAAGTTCTGCGCCGATCTGCACAAGCTGCCGGTAGCAACAGATGAACGTCTGCTGGAAATCAATCATGGTAGCTGGGAAGGCGTGCTGGCGCCGGAAATTGCCAAGCAATTTCCGCAGGAGTTTGCCCTGTGGCACACCAGGCCGCACCTGGTGCAAATGCCTGACGGCGGCGAAAGTCTGGAGGATGTGCGCAAGCGTGCGCGCGCTGCCTTTGACGATTATGCTGCCAAATATATCGATAAGACTGTGCTGGTTGCTGCGCATGATGCAGTGAACAAAGCGATTATCTGTGATTTGCTTGGCCTTGATATGTCGCACTTCTGGCAGATTAAGCAGGATAATACTTGTATCAATGTACTTGAATATAACGAAGGTGTTTGGCGCGTAGTGCTGCTGAACTCCACCAATCATTTAGGCTTCCTGTTCAGCGGTATTGAGCAGGCCGGCCTGTAATTTAACAAAGCAAAACTACCGTCCTGCGCAGCAAAGCTGCGAGGGCGGTAGTTTTTTGTCTTTCTTGTCAAAAATTCGTTTACATGATACAATAATAAGGACAACCTTGTTGCAGGGTGGCGTTGCCGAAATTCCGTTGGAATGGAGGTGATGTCTATGGTATATTACACCTTCCAGGATCTTATGATTTTTGGTATGTTTATACTGGCATTGCTGACGTTCATTTTTAAGAACAAAAAGTAAAATGCACATAGAAAAACCGCCTCTGTAATTTGCTGTTCACCGAGGCGGATTTTTCTGACCCTTTGAATCGGCAACCCACCTTGTGGGCGGTTGTCTTTCTATTTTTATTATACCACATCCAAATATTTTTGCAACACCGTAATCCAGACATAAGAAAAGCACCCCAAAACTTGCCGGTCGCGGGGTGGATTTTCTTACCACATTGAATCGGCAACCCACCTTGTTGCGGACGCATCCAAGAAGCAAGTCCGTAAGACGATGCTGATTGGTATATGCGCGCCATGCAATAGTGCCCCAAGAGGCGCAGCCGATTGGATTGGCACGAACTGCTTAGGCGGTTGTCTTTCTATTTTTATTATACCACATTCAAATATTTTTGCAACACAAAGCCCCCTCACCTTTCGGCGAGGGGGCCTTTATACGCGCGTGTATTATTTTGTGTTACTTGCTAATCGTTAAATTAGAAAGTGAAGGTCAGGTCAGCCCAAACGATGTTGTCATGATCTTCATCATGCAGTTTGGAAACAGTGTCATAGTAAGCAACAGTGCCTACGATGCCTTTAGCGAATGCATAGTTAGTGCCTACGCCCCAGCCTTTGAAGCCTTCGTTATCAAAGGTGTTTGCATCAGTGGTGTGTGCAACATAGGTCATGCCGCCTTGGTCATAGTAGTTAGCGAACAGGCCCCAGGAACCAGCTTCGGAAGCTTCAGCGCCTTTGTAGGTCAGGCCAGCAGTCCAACCGTCAGAGCCAACAACTTTAACATCTTTGTCTTTATAGCTTGCATCACCTTTCAGGTACATACCGGAAACAGCTACATTGCCGTCGAAGTCATAGGAACCGCCAACATACCAGATAGCATTGTCAAGACCTTCGCCAACGGAACCATTATTATATTCTGCATCTTTGTACATATCTTTAAAGTTTACATAACCAGCAGTCAGACCAAGTTTATTGAAGTCACCGGTCAGTTCAACACCAGCATAGTTACCAAAAGAGGTATCATGATCCTCGTTCTTAGCATCAGTCCAAGTAGCATCGGTGCCTTTGCCAGCAAAGCCTTTTAATTGAATTTTGCTGCCATAGGATACTTCAACACCGTCAGCGCGGGTATCATATACATTGCCGTTTGCGAAGAATGCATTGTAACGGCCAGCGGTTACATTCAGGCCGCCCAGTTTACCTTCAACATATGCACGTTGGAAGGCAGTATTTTCGTTGCCAACGTTGTCATGCAGGTCTTGAGTGTTTTGCAGCATACCGGTGTAGGACCAGTCATCATTGATTTGGCCGTTAACCCAAATACGGGAACGCAGGCTGTTATCAATGTTGCCATCGTTGCTGGAGTCTTCATACAGGTAACGAGCTTCGCCGGTTACTTTTACATTGTCAGCTTTTTTCTCCAGGTTAGCTACGCGAACGCCCAGGTTGTCCAGTTCGTCAGCAAATTCAGCAGCCAGTTTATCAACGTTAGCGCCTTTAGCCATTGCTTTAGCAACGATTTGAGCCATTTCATAACGAGTCATCAGCTTGTCGCCACCGAAGGTGGTGTCGCCGTAGCCTTCGATTACGCCGGCAG